>Ga0214543_1001294_pt1 | contig 47865 bp, 20 predicted proteins | sample CNSS2metaG_FD_160094 | JGI IMG/M metagenome (GOLD analysis project Ga0214543, IMG submission 160094) | Root nodule microbial communities from cowpea collected in UCLA plant growth center, Los Angeles, California, USA - CNSS2 | ecosystem: Host-associated > Plants > Roots > Nodule | place: USA...
AACAAAATTGGAAATAAATTGAACAAAAATAAAAAATATAGGGACCAAATTGAATATAAAACATTGACTTTGACACATGACACGCTATTGGATTGACAGGTGGGCATTTAAAAAAAATTAAAAAAAAATCAAAAAAAAAATATAAAGTGACACGTGACAGTCACTGTTCATGGCCGTTAATGATTTAAACGGTGTTAGCAAGAAAGGACCCAATTGAACAAAATTGACAAAAATTGGGACCAAAAGGGTATTTTAACCTATTTTTAATAATCAAAGTACTATAATGTCATTTGGAGATAGAATATTAATGGGTTAAATATATTTTTAGTCCCTAAATTTTAATGAGATCCATGTTTTAAATTTTGATATAGTTTAGTTCTCAAACTTTAAAAATAAATATATATAGTCATTTTGATCCAATTGCATTAAATTTTTTGACGTGTCAAATAATTTCAGGATGACGTTTGAGATGTTTATATGTTTGACACGTTCCAACTCCAATGTCATCTTGGAACACTATTTAAGTCCAAAAAAATTAACATTAATAGGTTAAAAGAACTATATTCATTAATTTTTAAAGTTTGGGGATCAAACAATATCAAAGTTTGGGACAGAAAAGAATTACAATTTCATGTCAAAGTTTAGAGACTAAAAGCACATTTAACCCAATATTATTTAGTTTGTGTTCATAGTTAGTGTAAAGTTATTTTCTTATTAACATGCAAAACTCATTTTATAATGCTTAAAGGATCATTAATAACTTTCAAAAGATATTTATTTTTTGGTAAAAACATCAATAGTTTATTTGGTTTTGAAAGCTTCCAAATATATTTTAAATTTAAATGTCTCATATTTTTATGTCATGAATATTTTTCATCCTCTTTGGAAAAGCAAGTAAGTGAGCTTCTGCCTACAAAGACTTAACAGATCAATCTTATAGAGGTTATTCTTTCATTTCACACTAAAGATGGTGTGACCTTCTGATGTGACCCCAATAAGGCTTATAGCATTTGGCCAATGTCTAGGCCATTTGTTTTAAATTCTTTATTTCTTTTATTAAATAAATGTTTGTCTAATTTGGTTAATTTCAAGTGCAGTCCAAATTTCTGCATCAGCGCATCATGGATATTGGTGTGTGATAAGCCTGCTTTGTTAGGCCAGAATGTTGGAACTGTCACGGCCCAATTTTCCTTCAGCCTCTGCCAACCCAAATTCACTTTTGTGTGGCAACATCTTCACGCTCCACCTTCACACTCCTGCAAGTGACAGTCTGCACCTCTTCATGTGTAACCCCAATTTTGTTGCAGCCAACATCCTGCTTTTATTAGGCCGAGCCCAATTCTTCAAAGCCTCTGCATGACCAATAACACAAAAGGGAAACACGTGCAGCCCATTCTCTCTCCAAACACTCCGCTAGGGTTCATGAGAGAAAGCCCTCTCTTCCCCTGAAACGCGCCTCCTTGTTAGGGTTTCAGTCACCAGCATCGCATGAACCATCAATCCTTTGCCAGCGTGTTCTTCTTCCGTCAAACACGTCGTTCCTTAGATTTTAGGGATTGATGACCGAACTGTTTTCCCTCTGGTGCGCTGTTAGGATGTTAGATAGCGTTTTCTTCTTTCTTTCCATTCTCCGGTTGCCTCTCTTCTATAAAGGGCAAGCCATTATTTGTAAACACCCAACTTTAATGAATGTTAAATTCGGTTGAGATCACTCCCACCGTTGATCTTAGCTCCCATTTCCCTTTAGATGAGGATTTCTCCTCCCAGGGTTACTAGACCGGTGAGATACGAGAGCAATATGAGTGTTAAACTCCAAATCCAAGTCTTCTGTTGCGTTTCCCTCGTGTAACATCCCTAAAGAATATTACTGATATAAAATAAATAATATTCGAAATTTCATTAAATTCCACATTGAATATGAAGTATTTCCCAAAAAAAAACATGAGAAATTTAAAACTTTAAATATACGAGTTATATAAAACCAGGAGTCCAAAATTCATAAACCTGAAATAGAAGTTAATGGCTCCTGCCAAGTTTACATAATCTTCACAAGGATAAAATAATAAACAAAATACATATGTATCTACATAATATCCCATGCTAGCCCTCGCTCTGAGTCTAAGCATCTCCTGGCCCACCTGTCACATCATCTGCTCCGGATAACAAGTTACCCGATCATCGCCACACACACAGAGAAAGGGTGAGCTATGCACAACATATATATATAAAGAAACATGAGTATAAATATGTTTCCCAACCCAAAATAACATAACTAATTTCATATTTCATAATCACCCAACCATGACCTCATAGTCCGTCATGAGTCATATGCATGAACTAGGTCTTGGGACTTCCCTGTGCTCCCACGAAACTGACTCATTCGTGGTCCAACCCTATGAGCATACCTCGCTCATAGTCCTGCCCTACAAACTCCTCGTCTGTAGTAAAAACATCCAAGTCTCACACTTGGACCCTGGCACGCACGCAATCACCATACTATGGACTCCTCGCCCAATAGTAGCCGACGGGAACATCACAGTTCCTTGCCCATCGTGCGCCCGACACATGCAATCACCATACTAAGGACACCTCGCCCATTAGTAGCCGACGGGAACTCAACCAGTTCCATGCCCATCATGTGTCCAACCACCGAGCACGTCCCAAACCCCTAATGGACTTAATCCTTCAAGCCAACACACCACACACATGCATATACATACCTACCTTGGTATAAACATCCAAAACCCACTCACAAGCACATGAAAACACAATAATTCACATAAACTCGCTTAGGCTGGGGACCTCTCGCCCAAGCTAAGCCCACTGCTTCGCTTAGGTTAGTTCGCCTCGCCTGGGCGAGCTCTGATCAACCACAATTTCACGTTATCTCGCTTAGGCGAGATTTCCTCGCTTGGGCGAGTTGTACCATCGCTCAAAGCAACACCCTCCCCTCGCCTAGACGAGGAACCACTTAACCATGTCATTTCACATCGCGACCTCGCTCAAGCGAATGTCTCTCGCCTGAGCGAGACAGAGTCGCTCAAAACACCAATACTTCTCGCCTGGGCGAGATATCGCGCTCAAAAGCACTCAAGTTTCCTCGCGACCTCGCTTAGGCGGGCTGTTCCTCGCCTGAGCAAGACTGAGTCGCTCAACATCAAACCAAGGTCGCCTGGGCGAGCAGCGCGACCCCACATCAGACGTGAGGTTCTGCAACTCTCGCCTAGACGAGATAGACTCGCTTGGGCGAGACTTGCAGAGTTCCCTCACTGTCACACACGGATTTTACCCAAAACAGTGTCAAACCATACCCAAAAACATACCACAAAACATGCAATCGATACCAATGTTATTGTAATGGCAATTAGCACCCAAAACCATACTTTCCACACAAAATTGGCAACCACATTCGAACATACAATCACCAACAACCTGAAAGGTCAAAACCCTTCTCCCGCAACACATTACCCACACATGATCATGCATCCAAACTCAAATACCCCAATTCCCAACCACAATACATCAGGTACGAATTTTTCCCAATCAAACATGACCCAATTGGAAACTCAAAGTCATACCACAAAACAAATTATTGACATACGCAAAGTACAACTCCCCTAACCTGGATTGAGTGCTCAACAATTGTGAAGACAGAACCCCCTTCCCTTTACCTAATTTTTGGCTTTTATAGGTGCCTTTAAGGTGGGTATTAAAATAAAACGAGTTTTGCTTAAGTGTGGGCTTAATGGCTATTCAAGCCCCTTAATATTTTTTCAACACCCAATGATTACCCTTCTGCTAGGTTTTCTTTGTCCTTTCACATTCATATCACAACTAATAGTTAGCAAAAATAAATCTTTTTCTTTGCCCACCAAGGTTTGAACCCGTGATCTCCCACTCATAAGGCCATAACACAACCACTATGCCAAATCCCATTTGGTGATACTCACAAATCAACAATATCTTATAATACTAATCACATACTCATACATATCCTTAAAAATCAATAACAAAAACAATCACACATAACTGGCATACATAGGACTCAAACCTAAGTCTTCTCACACAATCAAAGTACTCTCAACCACATAAGCTAGCACTTTTCCACATCACATTAAACAACAATTAATGCCATAAAGGCGGCTTCTACCCGCATTTATTAATTAATTAATTATTTAATTAATTTTCCCGGGTCTTACACCTCGCACTCTGCGAGTTTCAATCGGTAGAATGCCGATTGAAGAGGCTTTTCGACGAGTACCGCGACGGAGGAGCCTCATCACCTTCTAATGGATCCTTCATCACACATGATGATATAGAGGTCCTCCCTAGAAGAGTTACAAGAAGCATGACAAGAGGGGAGACTTCTAATCAATGGCGGATCTTGACTAAAAATGTTGGAGGGGCCAAAGTAATATAAATTTGAGATCATTAGATTTGATCATTAGTATAATGATTCAAAAATAGTTTCTCTACTAAACAATTTGATCATTAGTATAATACTTCAAAATATGTGAAGAAATAGAATATATATTGTTTTCATCAATAGTTTCTTTTTTTATCACTTTTAAACAATGAATTTATTCTTTATTAATATACTTTTTTGTAAATAATATTAAAAAATAATTTATCATAATTTAATAAAAATTGAGGTACGTAATTATTAAAAGAAAAATATATTATAGTTAAGTCACAACTAAAAATCGGTTATGAAAAAACACATGATATATTTTTTTTCTATATTCATAAAAAAATGAATAGACAAAAAGCTAATGAGATAAAAAATAATGTTTTCGTTATCAAGTGAGACAAAAGACAGGAAAGGAAGAGGATAAATGAGAGTACGAGATGATTACAATTTGTGAAAAAACTAAAAAAACAATAAGAAGGAAAATAAAGTTATCTTAATAAATATTTGGTTTAATTACTCTTTTGATTCATGTTTTCCTTTAAAAATGTTAAGTTGATCTAGTTTTTTAGTCTCAATTTGATCCTGTTTTTTTTAAAAACTAATGCAATTTGGTCTTTTACGATATTTTTTTTTAAATTTCTTGAAACGGATCAATGATTATTTCATTAAAATTAAAACTCATAATATGGATGGTTTGCTTTGTTAATATAATTAATATAATCCTAGTGTCAATTTTTTGACAAAAACAAAGACCAAAAGAGAAATTAAACCTAAATATTTTTATTCTTTATTATTATTAACATTAAATGTTGTGCTTTATAAAAAAAATACACAATTTAGTTTTCATCAAATTTTAAAATATACTACCTACAGTTTTAAAAATTTAATAAATTTTCAATATATTTATAATATATATATATATATATATATATATAGTTAAAAAAAATTCAAAATTTGAGGGAGGGGGGCATGGCGCGTTCCTGCCCTCAAGAACATTCGCCCCTACTTCTAATCCTTCTACTATTTCTTTGTTTACCATTTCATTATGTTGAGTTTACCTAAGTTGATTTGGTTGACTTGTTGACTAGACTTGACTTGACTTCAATTGACATGTTGACTTGTGTTCTTTGTTTGTTTTGTAGATTGAGCTTAATTAGAAGAGGATGAACACTAACTAAAGTAAATTAGAGCATGTCTACATGACAAGGTCAAGGTGGCACATATGATGTGGAGGAGAGAGAAAAGCATAAAGCAACATATACCACCATGGTACATGTACCTTTGGCCCTCTAAGCATGTGGGAGGCGAAATCAACATAGAGACTTTCATTTCTATACCAAAATATGTCTCATTTTAACCTAATTTTTGACCTAGTTTCTATAAGTTAGACTTTAGTATTTGTAGTGATGCCCTTTGTAACATTTCCTTGCAAAGAGACTCCTCATGCTCACCTATTTAAGGGGATCTCTTAGCCTTGTTTTTTAGAGTCTTGTTTAGTTCATTTACATGTCCATAATTTCATTAGAAGTAATCTTAAAAATTTTGCATATTTTTTTAAGTTGAGAGCATGAAAATCGTGAGCATGAACTACAAGAAAAACATAAGATAACAACTAATTTAGAGAAAACTAATAATTAGTCATTATATTGACTAAGTTAGAAAGACCATTTTACAAATTAAAAATTATTGGCATCTAGAGACTATTTAGATGCCAATAATTTTTAGTTTATAAAACAATCTCTCTAACTCAGTTAATATAATGACTAATTATCTTTTGTCTTTAAATTGGTTGTTATTTAATGGTTTTCTTATAGTGATGTTGCTTGTTCTTCTTAGTTTGAATTCTTCTTTTTCTATTTAGAACTTTAGCAAAAGTACAAAACAATTTTTTTTAGTTTATAGGTGCAGGCCAAGAGCTTATAAACACTCTTCCTTTAAGTTTTAATTGAACCTCTTGTTAGAACATGTAACACATATTGCTAGTTAGTTTTGGAGTTGAATTTGAGCAAAATTTTTTAATTGTTCTTAAAATTGATTTAGGGTAGGATAGGGGGAGCAGTGAGAGTGGATGATGGAAGGGAATCTTCAATTTTCATTGGAACATTTATTCAGCAAGTGCACTGGTTCGTTTGTAGTACAATAAGGTTGTATCCACAAAGATTTGGTTTGATAAAATAGTAATCTATGATCTATTTAAACTTGTAATAAACAATGATAAAGGTTTGACAATTTTGAAAATAATTTTGAATAAAAATAAAGATAATTGTGTTACTTAAGATGTTGTGATTGAACTTGGCTTCTTTCACTTAATTGCATTACCCTTGATTCTCTATAAATTATGTTATTTACATTAATGTTCCTTGAAGACTCTTCAATGTAATTCTAAACCAATTCCCGAAGTATTAGAACCTAAGGTTATCAAACCCAGTGTGATCCCTCTCCCCTAGTTGAATAACTCCTTGCATTATTGAACAAGACTCTTTTAACCAACTAAAATCATAGGTTCATTCCTAACATCTACCAAGCTTTGGGAAATTTGATTGGATCTAAGCTCTAAATTAGTTCCCACTACATTTAAGCTGATGAAGTATGATGATTGATCAAGTCATCAAATAAATAAAAGCAAATCAAATAACCAACACATAAAGTAAGAACATAATATATATTGAATAAAGTGTAGTACAAAGAGTTAGAGAAGTTACATCCAATCCCAACTAGGAAGAAGTTAGATACTCATAATGATCTCTAATGCAAATAAATGGAGTTGTTTTCGTCCTCGTATGGCTATCTATAAAGATATTATAATATGTGCCTAATAACTATACTAAGTCTCTCTATAAACCAATGTACAAAATCAACATATTAATAACAAAGGCATGCTCTATTTTTATAGAAAATTCAAGTGTTGCTTCAGCTCCCATAATGTTGGTTAGCCATGAGGTTTCCTCCCTCAGTGGTTTCCTCCATGTTTGGGCTTCTAACTTAGTGTTACAACAATGGAGCTTTCCTTCCTAGTGGGTTTTCTTTTGAGGATCCGCTATCAATCTAGAGCTTGAGGTTTCCTTGCAGTGAATGTTTCTTCATGTGTGGCTTAGCGCCAATTTCGTTTCTCAATCGTAGGACTTGCATTTGAATGTTCATAAACCGCCTTACAAGGCTTAGCATCAACTTTGGGACTTTACGCCAACTTCTTAATTTCCTTCACTCTACATTCAAAAACAACACAAACATATCAATTTCCAGATTTTATAACTTTTTTACTCCTTATTATGTATTTTAAGTTAAAAGGGGTTGTTTTGCTAGGGTTTATATCAAAATTGAACAGGATAAGTGTCTAAATGATATGTATTTAAGTAAACTAGACAATTATCAAGCATCGAAATGCGTTGAAGCACAATAGTTGAGTGGACATCTAGGGGTGAAACACTATTTTGGTGCGGGTCGTGAGAGCGGTACCAAATTGAGGCAAGAACCCTCTTCACATATAATCAAATACCATCCCACTAGTGACATCCTAGGTGATCCCAAGAAAGGAGTCACAATAAGATCAAAGCTAAAAAATTATGAAGCAATGATATCTCAAATTGAGCTTAGAAATGTGGATGAAGCTTTAGAAGATGAAAATTGGATACAAGCTATGAAGGAGGAGCTAGACCAATTTGAAAAGAATGATTTCTAGAAACTGGTGAGTCCTCCCCAAAGTAAAAGCATCATTAGAGCAAAATGGGTATACATAAATAAGCTTGATGAGCAAGGTAAAGTTGTGAGAAATAAGGCTAGATTATTAGGCAAAGGTTACTCTCAACATGAAGGTATTTATTGGTGCAAAATGGCTCTAGAAGAGTGGTTGAATAGAGCCTTGCGAAGCCGTGTTGAACCAAGTTATGATCGTTGAAGCTATTGGTTGCAACAAGGTCAAAAGTTATTTCTACCCAAAATGAGAGTTTGCATACACTAATACTTGGGTGATTGAGATGCTATTTTATAGAGAAAATTTCCCTAAAGAGTTAGTTGGCTAAAAAGTGGAGTATAACGAGACATGCCATAAATATAGAAGATGGTTCAAAGGATCACATCATTGAATATAGAAGATATGTTACCATTTGTTGGCAAGTATACTTTCAATCTACCTCATCTGTTGTTTATGAACCTAATCAAGACTCTAAAGAAGTTGGGTAATGAGATTATTAGTGTACCATACATTATACTAGTCAATCACCTACTATGGTATCAGAGATGTATCAAAAGTTCTTTAAGACTAAGAAGAATGTTGGAGATGAGTTGATCAATAAAGCTATATGTCTTATGAAGTAACATATGTTCACCATGAATAATCTAAGGATCATGCACTTGGATTATCCTTGGAGAAAGGTGTAGTCCAATTGCTCAACCTAAACAAATTGAAACAACATCGTTTAAACAATTTAGAGCCACCTTGATGTGATCCCAATAAGCCTAAGCTCAAATGCATCAACAAGCCCAAGCCCACCTCGAGGCCCAATCACTAGAAGCATGATGAAAAAGATCCATATGGGCATCTCACAAGATGATCAAGTCAATCATGGGCTTTTCACTTTATTCACATGGGCCAAATAAATCTACAAAATATGAGTTGATGCATGGAAGGTCGTAGATTAAATTTAAATTGGGCCATTGTTTAGGCTTTGCTTTCAATAAAAAGCTAGAACACTTTTGGATCAATTGGGTCGAGCCCAATTTGCTATCTTGGCTGAGGATCATTAGCTTCTCTACATTTGGATGCAAGCAAAGCATAAGCAAAGCAAGCAGAATGTGATGGTAACATGAAGCGTGTGACTTGGGCAAGGAGAGTGTGACATGCCACTTGGCATCATCAAGGCTCATCTTCTACATTACATGGTCTCCAATCAAGCTTCTCCTCCAAGCTACATTTACATTTCATCTTTGTTGCATTTCCTTCTCATTTGGTCGGCCATGTGCCTATAAATAGAGCCATTCAACTATTGTAATGGTTACTCTTGAGTTGCTAATAGATATTAGTGTTGAGATCACTCCACACTTCTATTAATTTGAGAGCATACATGGTTGTCCTTCTCCTTCATCTCCTCTAGCCACCTTTCACACCATAGCACCACTTCTACTCTTTATCTTCACCAAAAACCTCCATTACTGAGAGCTCTTCTTGTTCATATCTTCATTTCCACTGCACTTCATCTACTTCTTGGTGTCTTCCATGGATTTCCTTCCACTTCTCCATCAAGGACATCCACCACACCTTATGTTGGAGTTATTGAGTGCTTTTCTTTTATGGAGGATAGTTTGAATTCTAGCGGATGCTCAAAACAAAAGATAAGCAAAAAATGCCAAAAAAATGAGAGATTTGATATCTTTTCTCCTTCACCAAAGCATTATGTTAGTACTATTTTAAACGATGAAGTTCCTATTGTTACCGAGAAACCTTTGGAACTAGTTGCAAAGAGGAAGAGGACAACTCAAACTTGTGGATCAAAATGATCCAACTTCAACCCCCACCTAAAAAATACCCAACCAAGTCACCATAGAAAATCACCATCTAATAAGAACGACAACCATCTTTGCTAAAGAAGCTTCAACTGCTTCAAATGATATGGTGTTTTCTACCTTGAAGAAAAGAAGGCGTTAATCAACTACTGAGAATATGTAAGACAATCCTCTTTATGTGCCTCCCTTAGATTTGGTAATGCCTAAACTTTCACATCCTTGTCATATACAAACTATTAATTGACCTCCTCTCCACCAACACAAATAGTCCTACACTAGTAGACACATCATCTACCTCACAGATTCCTCAACCAACTACTCAAACACCACCATCATTCTTTCTTCTGACTCCATCAACAATAAACATTTAAACAACCATTAGGAGACTAACCTACCTCCTTACCCATTAGAGACATCCTAATGGAAAAATCTTTAAATGATTTGCTTTTAGAAGAATCTCACCCTCTCAACTCTCCACTTATTATCCACTATAAAGAACTTTCCTCAAATCCTATAAAGAAACCACCACAGTAATGATGTTTTCTTATCTTCCTTCCACCTTTTTGTTGCTAACAAAACAAGGGAGAACTATATATTATTTTTTTTGTTTTATTTCAACATTTTTGTGTATTTTCTATTTACTTGTATTTGATACTCTATGTGTTTACTATTTCATTTCATTGTATTTGCTCTCATACGTTGTATATTTGATAACTTGATAATGCACTACATCTTTTTCTTAATTACTCAATTGTGATATACTTTCTAGTTTAATAGACATTCTTTATATTTTATTCTAACGATATTTGTATTTTATAGTTTTTGTCATCATAAAAAAGGTGGAGATTGTTAGGACTATGCGATACATTATACTCCCATTAGACAATTTGAATAGGACCTTTATGTAATTTTGATGATAACAAACATAATTAAGTGATTAAATTCAATGTTACTATTTATCTAACATATGTAGTTGTGTAGAGGGGGGACCTAGAGATGAAAATGTTCTTATCAAGTTGTATTGAAGGACTAGATGACTACAAGGCCTCGTCCATCGTCTATTGTCTAATGTGTGCTTTTCTATGTTAAATAAAAGGTTAAAATTCTTTTTTAGTCCCAATTTTCATCAAGTTTTGTCACATTATTCATAATTTTATTTTTGTGTTCAAATAGGTTCTAATTTTCATCAATTTTGTTCAATTTGGTCCTTTTTTGCTAACACCATTTAAATTATTAACGGTAATAAACAATGACTGCCTTGTGTTACTTCGTTGTTTTTTTCATTTTTTTAAATTTTTTAAATTTTTATTTCTTTTTTAAAAATGTCCACATGTCAACCCAACAACGTGTCATGTGTCAGTGGCAGAGGATAATGGTGGTAGGGGGGCCATGGCCCCTCCAAAAACTTTGAATTTTTTTATAATAGGTATTTTAATTTTTGTTATTATAGATATTAGGTATTTTGATTTTTTTATTATAGATATTAAATCAAATATTTTATTTCTTTTATAAACATAATAATTAATGCTAATAAATAATAAAATATAAAATCAAACATAATAAAGAATAAAGAATAAAAAGATTTATCAAGATATTTTTTATTATTTTTTTTTCATTATAATTTGAGTTTCTCACAAATTGTTTTCATCTTTCATTCTCACATGTTTTTTTTATCTAAAAAGAAAAAGATCTATTATTTTTTCTCTTATTTCTCCTTTGTTCTCTTTCATTCTCGAGGAAGAAAAGAAGAAGGTAATTCTTTCGTCTCACTTAATGGTGAAATATTAGTTTAATAATTTATTTAATGAGCATCTTTTATATTATTATTTTATTTTATGAACATAGAAGAAAGAGTATTGTACTATGTGTTTTTATAATCAAATTTTAATTATGGTTCCATTATATGTATATGTCTTGAGTTTCTCACAAATTGTTCTCATCTCCCATTCTCACCTATTTTCTTTTTGTGTTTGAAGAGAAAAAGATCTATTATTTTTGCTCTCATCTCTCGTTCTCTTCCATTCTCAGAGAAATAAAGAAGAAGGTAATTCTCTTTTGTCTCACTTGATAGTGAAATATTAGTTTAATAATTTATTTAATGAGTCTCTTGTATATTAACTTTTCATTTTATGAACATAAAAGAAAAAGGATTGTACTATGTGTTTTTTATAATTGGATTTCAAGTGTGGTTTGATTATCATCGAATTTTCTTTTGGTATTTATGTCTCTCAATTTTTTATAAGATTATGATAAATTATTTTTTAGTCTTATTTTTTTTTAAATAGGTATATTGATGAAGAATAAAAGAATATATTCATTTTTTAAAAGTGATAAAAGGGAAGCTACCTGTGAAGATGAAAACAGAACAAATTCAACTTGATTGATCATTTAATTCATCTATTTTAACTCTTCATGTCTCTACAACTACAACCGAAAGATCATTTTCTGCAATGAAGATTATCAAAACAAGATTGTGGAATAAAATGGAAGATGAATTTCTTACCGACAATATGATTATTTACATTGAAAAAGAAATAGCTGAAAATTTTACTTATGATTCAATTATTGATGAGTTCAGGGATATGAAGGAATGGAAGGCAATCTTTTATATATGTGTGATTTCTTTTTTGGTTATCGTTAAACTAAGTTATGCATTATTTTTATGGTATTAATGACAATAATTAAATGTATAAATTTTGAATGTATTATTTTGGCTCCCCTAACAATGTTGGTCAAGATTTGCCACTGCATGTGTCATAGTCAATGTTTTATATTCAATTTAGACCTTATATTTGTTATTTTTGTTCAATTTAGTTCCAATTTTTGTTTAAAATTGAGCAATTTTCTCCATCTTGAAATTGAGCAATTTAATTCACATTTTTATTAAATATTTTTAACATGTGGCAATCATAGTTCATTACCATTAATGATTTAAATCGTATTAGCAAAAAAGGATCAAATTGAATAAAATTGACAAAAATGGGGATCTATTTGAACACAAAAATAAAATTAGGACTAATTTAGCAAAATTGACAAAACTTGGGACAAAAAAGTATTTTAACCTAAATAAAAATAGTTGAAGCCATATTGATAATCTAATGAAAGACCAAGTAAAAATTAATCTTAATAAGTTTATCCTTGAATTAAATCATTGAACGCCTTTTAATTTAATATACGAAACAAAATCATCTTATACGATTTTATTTGTTCTTATTTAAATTGTTATATTTGCACACCTATGCATAATTTGTTTCCTTTACCATAGATACTCTTAAACGTGAGAGAAAATAATATCATGTTATTCTAAAGTAAAATGTTCTCTTATATAAAGTTGAAAGATAAGGAACAAAAATATATTCATGATCAATCATGTTATTTTAAGTATCAAACATATTACATTGAAGATCTTATCAAAATCTTCTCTTTTGAGTGTTCAATATGAAGATGTTGCTACAAAGTTATGCAAAATCAAATGTTTCCATTTTAAAAGCCTTAAAGGTAATCTTTTCTAAAGATATAAAAAGAGTTCAAGTTGAAGATTCAACAGTAAAAGAGAGATACACAAAACAACGAATAAAATAAAAAAGAAAGACATACAAAATTTTATGGTTATAACGTCTTATGTTAGTCGTCTGATGTGTTGAGATCAATCGTCTAACTTATTCAAACAATGGGATTGAGATTCAAACAAAGGGATTGAGAGAAAATCATATAACTTTTCACTTTGTGAAGTTTTTGTTGTGTGAGCTTAAAATGAGTTCCTTATGAGAGTACTTCCTTTATTTCTCGAGAGTTCTTAATCTCAAGGGAAGATTAATAAGGTATAACCTAGAGAGGTTTCTGTGTCGTATAACCTAGAGATGTTTGTGTACTTGTATAGCTTGGAGAAGTTTGTGTACTCGTGTAACCTGTAAAGATTTATGTACTCGTTGTAATCTTTTTTATTTGATTCGTGGAATCTTGAAAGTTGTGTGTTTAAGGGAGAACTGACCCAAGGTTTGGGGTGAATCAGTATAAATATGCAACACATATTCAAATATTTCATATAGAAAGGGTGTTTCAAAAACCTATGTAAATAATATTTTACAACTACATTTTCTAAATGATAAGATTATTGATGCTTTTCTAAAAGGTAAATCTGTTTGGATCTCTGATGAGAATCCGTTTCAGATTTAGGTGTCAGGGCTTGAAAAATACATTTGAAGTAGAATGAAGATTTATGTGATTCGATGAATTTTGGGAATGGAAGTCGCACTACTTGAGGAAGTTCCAAGATAAGTGACGAAGATCTGCCAGTTTGAATTGAAAAATTCAAATATAAGGATCAAAGTTCTAAAGAAGAACCAAGAGAGAACTCTCACTTTCATAGAAAACCTTAATTTTATATTATCCAAATTTGTTTACAAGAGTTTATCAAAATGGTTTATATACTATGAGCCTCTGCACTCGTAAGTCAAACACGGCTAAGGCCCAATAAAGCCCAAAGCACAAAAATAAAAAAATTTATATTCTACCATCCAAAGTTTCTTCATGATCCTGGTGAAGGTCCTAGTCATGCTTCCATCATTGCCTTTGACTTGGGGAAAATTCGACCTTGAATTTTAGCACTTTATTACCTATAAACAAGCACACAAACATAAGTTTTGAAAGCATACAAAACTAAAATAGTCCAAAAACAAAATGCCATCTAAATTAAGATTTTTATCCTAAGAGAGACCAATATCTTATTATCAAAGTGCGTGGAGATCGTCCTCTAGAATAAAAAACCAACCTGTAAAACATATCAAAGAGTTTCAACATAAATGTTTTGTTTACAATGGAATCAAAAAGAAGAACACTCATACAAACCACAAAAGGAAAAGATAGACTTTGAATGTCGATAGGACTTTCATTAAATGACAAAAAAAGCAAGCATATTATTATAAACATGTTCATGTTGTCCAATCTTGTTTCTTATTTTTCTATCATCTATTATTCTCCCCATTGTTTATGTCATTGCTCCTTGATAAACAAGTGTTCTTTAGGTAACAAAACAAGATGAGACGAGTTAGTAAGTTTTTCCAATGACTAGTGAAATTCATGAGGTAAATGGGAACAACAATTCAAAATATTGCAATCCCCCTCTAAGGGTTCTGTCTCAACCATGTATGTAAGGGGGTGTTAGCACTCATCCTATTGTTTGGAAGTTTCTAACATTTCTTTTTCTTCTTTGAACTTTCTTTCTTCTCCTATTTTTCTCTTTATTCTTTTTCTTCTTTTCTTTCTCCTCTTTTTCTCTTTTTTTTTCCTCTTTCTCTCATGTATTTCTCCTTTCTTTCTCTCAATTCCTTCTCCTCTTTTTCTGTTAGCGGTTTCTTCTCTTGTTCTTGTTGACATGTGAAGCCAGAGTGGTGTGTCTCATGAAGATTTGATGAAGCCTTGTTCAACTACTTGGAGCCATTACCTTGGAATAATGCCTACATTGATGAAGATAAGGAGATTTGATGGGATTCATGTTGATCAAGTCTGGAACGTGTGCTCTCCACATGGATAAATCCTTAGGAAAGTGTATTTGATATTTGTAATTCACATTGTAGACCTTGTAGCATTAATTTGATGTAATTGGTCTTTGTTGTGTTTTTTAATATGTTGAAATGTTTTTCAACAAGTTAAAATGTGTCTTTTAATTCGTTGAATAGTTTTTCAACAAGTTAAAAGGTTAGTTGCAATAGTCTTAAACTGTGACTTATTCAATCAATTGATTTATTTTTTAATCGACTGATTTTACTTAAGTTAAGTGAAATCAACCAGTTGATTTGGAAATCAACCTGTTGAATTTCGTAATAGTTTGACTATAAGTGTTGTGATTTTCGACAAAGAGGTAACTTGATCACTTTTTATCACGAAACTATTATGGAAACCTTGGAAATCTCTCTCTTTCATGATCATTCAGACTGCAGTTGTTGAAGATTGATCTTGGATCAATTCTTGGAGCTTTTAGCTTGTGTTTGAAGCTTGGAGAAGGTGGTTTGTGGTAGGCAGGGTTGTGCTACCACTAAGGTTTGATCTTTCTCAAGCTTTGTGTGTGTGCCTAGTGGTTTTCCAGGTCTACAAGAGGGTTCTTGCTGTGTTGTTGTGATTCTTGTGTGATTCAAGAGTCTTTGGTGTTTGTTTTGCTTATTTTGAAAGTGTAAGAGTGTAAACTTTGTAAATCTTTTGAAATAGTGCAAAATCAGGCTCAGGTTGCCTTGACAAACTGGATGTAGCTCAGGTTTGAGTGAACCAGTATAAAAGTCTTGTGCTCCAATCTTTTCTCTAACCCTTCTCTCTTGCATAATCATTTAAAGTTTAAAGAACTTGAGTTTAAATCATCTTTTTCATATTCTTGAGTGTTTTGATGGCATATGCAGCATTAAGCATGTTTGCATAATCAATTAGAACATGTCTTGATTGTTCTTGTGCATTATTTCTGCTTAAAATCTCAAATCTGTATTTCTGCATTTTTCCTAGTATTTTAGTCGACTACTTTTTTATTTCAATCGTTGATTATACCGGTACAAAATCTGTTTAGTAAAATCAATTGACTAACTCTGTTTTTGACCGATTGAAAGTATATTGTCTAGTAGTTTTTACATCCTAACTTGGTGATCGAATTGATTCAATTAAAGAGGGTTTTTAGCTTTTAGAGATAGCCTAAATTTTTAACTAGCCAATTCACCCCCCCATCTTGGCATTTCAACCATTTTTGAACTAACAGTTCTCTCTTCAATGTTTTCCTCTCTTGTTCTCTCTTCAACGTTTTCTGCTCTTGTTCTCTCTTCAATGTTTTCTTCTCTTGTTCTCTCTTCAATATTTTTTCTCTTGTTCTCTCTTGAACGTTTTCTCTTGTCTTACTTTTTCCAACACCTCTAGTTTTTGCAATGCCTTCTTTCTACCTCTTTCAAGTATACAATGTAACTCTTGAGGTCTTCTTTAGTCAGGCGCCTGAATTCCCATTAGGACACTATAAGTGTCATGCCCATAGCTTCACATTCGGAGAATCTAAGACTACATGGTTTGTACTTTGAACATGATCTTTTTCCATGCTCGTGATCCTTTCTAAGGTCATAAATTTTGCCATTCAACTTGATAATTCTTTCCACCATTGCATTAACATATTTCACCCAAGCCAAACTCATACCTACAGTGAAAGTTATAAAAAATGAATTGACACAAAAAAAAGTAAATGGTTAGCACAAGTAATATAAACCAAAAAAAGGAGATGGACCTCACCATTCAATAAGTATTTACATTCAAATCACTTATGTTTCACTTTCAAATGGTGTGCAATATCCCTCATATTCCTCTTCAATTCTTCAAAAGATCTCTCAATCAACCCATCTATAATTTAATATCAAAGTGAAAGATGTAATGAATACAAGCTCAATTCAGGAGGTCGATAAAATGCCCAAAATCAAGAAATAGGCTAAACCAAAGAGAGTAAAAATGTGACAAAACTAAGAATATGACAAAAAGAAAAACACTTTAAAAAGACAAGAGTAATCTAAACAATGTATTTAGAATCACTATTAAAAATATGAAATAAAGTACTTAAGCTAAATTGTGATGACAAATTCAATCTCCCATAAGCAATATTTCCAAAAATTCAGGTCACAATACAATATCTCACAAAACAAGAATTCAAGGAAATCAAACTCAAAGGAATATGACAAACAAAAGACTCGAACAAGGCTAGGAAGAAAAAAAATGACTCCAAGTGGTAAGAATAGAGGAAAACCAAAACTACAAAACTACTGCAGAAAATGAACTAGAAAAGTGACTAAAACTCCATAATCTGCACTAACAACAACTAAGATAACAACCCCAAAACAATAGTAAAACATCATCCAAACAACAACAACACCAAAGTAGCATAAACAACAACTTAACCCTTGTTGTTATATCCCTCAAAATTACATTGTCCAGCCCAAGAAACCACGCTTGAACAGAGGCAAGACAACAAAAAAAAAACGCTCAACAAACACATTTCATTGTCATCAAAAATAGCACTCCAGAACAATATAGGTGAAGCTTCAATCAATGGTGGGCATCTGCTACTCTGTAATAGACTTCTGTGTAGTTGAGAATGTACAAATACATCACTTAACTTGAATAAAATTTCCCTTACAAACTTAGGTCTTAGATTCACCACTAACCTTAATTATACTCAAATGTTTTTTGGTTATGCAGTCAAATCAAGTTCTACAGCTTCTAGTTTCACCAAGTTCACAATTTCACGTCCTGTTTCAATTCCAAGTTGTCTCATGAAAGCCACCTTGCTGAATTGCCTAACATTTTGCACTAATTTCACTTCAAGCAATGTGCCTATGCTAAAAGCTTAGTTTCTCAAATATAGGTTATTTTGAAAATAGGTTCTTATTTATTGTTGGGGGTGTACTTCATTTTATTATCTCCTAATTGTGTTCTTGGTTTGAATTAAAGAAATTTTTTAGGGGTGGAAAGTTCCAAAGGTCGAGAGCTATATTATTACTTCTTTTTTTTGCTAAATTTGGCTTGGGTTCTTGGTAATGTCTTGGTTTGAATTTTAGAGAGGTTGGAAAATGGTGTTAAGCCCAGAGGTATGATTCATGACTAGGTATGATTTTTCTTTTTTATTTTATATGTAATGGTTGAAAAAGTTTAAATCTTGTAAGGTTTCAAGAATAAAGGAAAAACCAAGGTAGACTGGCCAAAAAAATTGGGAAAAAGACTAAGGAAAGAAATTTATTTTTGAGAAACAAGTAGACTCAAAGAATGAAAACACAATATAATGGCTTATTAATGAGGAAAATGCCTTTCATAATGAGATAAGCCGACCAATCAGTCACTAAAAATGAATTTAAGCCAAAGAAAGTAGGTTCACCAAATAAGTCTTTTATTAATGGCTCTTCAAAAAAGAAGAGGAACCACACTCTTTGCAAAACTCTTGTTTTTCGTTCAATCTAGGATATCTACAATGTGTACATAAGTCTTCCACATATAGAAAGACTTAGGTATGTGAAAGAGTGTCAAATACTCTTCTACCCTCCTTTATATCGAAACAAGATAGAAAAAAAAAACTATCAATAAGGTACTTAAGTTATTTAAATATCAAAATATGAGTTTATTACCTGAAAAAAATATATTATTTTCTATCATTTCTAAACTCTTAAACTTTTGAGAATGCCTTCCTCTTAAACTTTATCTTCGTTTATTATTAATTTTATTCAAGGATCTTCTTGAAATGAATGATTCCCTCCAAGATCACATCACTATGATCTTTCATTTGGTCTAGTATTAAAATTAGTTTTCCTTATGCATTAGCTAATGTGAGATAAGAGATTGGTGAGAACAAATTAGTTCATTTTTCTAATGATGCTTGGTTGGATAAACCTCTTATGAACATTTTGAATATTCCTTGTAGTTTGCATAGTCAATTAACTTCTACAATTGTAGAATATAAAGGATGGAAAGTGGTGCCACCTCAATGTTATTAAGAATGGATAACATTAATATAAAAGATATAATTTTTCATATAATTTTTCCTATTAATTCTACTAAGGAAGAGCAATGCTAAGAAAGTTCTAAATATGGTGTTCTTACTCTGAATTTGACTAGATTCATCACTATTTTAGGCAAAAGAATGTAGAGTCAATTTATCCATTTTTTAAAATCTTCCCATTTTAAAATCAGCATGTCTTTGAGGAAATCTTTTGAAAGGAGTTGTTTGTTATGTGATAACCATTTAATAGCCATTTGGTTAAATTGCAATTCTATTTGCTTTAACCACACTAGAATTTCATACATCAAACTTAGAAATCATATTTTTTGGTGTTAATATGTTTAGTAGCTTGTTCAATATTTTTTACTTTACATTCACATCTTCATGTTGAGTTGTTAAGTGCTATATATATGCTATGAATTTGCTTTTTAAGACACTTGGAGAAAGTTCTTGATCAAGAGTGGCTTTATATTGTGTTTCAAAGTTTTATTTGATGAAAGCTTTGTTACTTGAAAACTTAGAATTAGATAGTTGAATATGACATAAATACAAATTATAACCGTCCATATTTGATATGAATATAATGATGATAGGAATATATAGCAAAATTTATTGTATATGATTTTGTTGTAGGAACAAGTGGTACCTACCTAATTATATAGCTTGTTTTTAGATCAAGTGGGTATTGCTCTAGCCCCACTTTTATCTTATATTTTATTTTTATCTTATATGCTATTCTACAAATAATAATAATAGAGATTACATGCTATATAGTTATGTCTCTCTATTTTTTTTTCAAGAAAAATAAAATAAAATCATCGACTAAGTTCAAACAATCTTCTTATAAGATTTAATCTAATACATGAAACATGAAGAATCAAACATGAAAACAATATTATTCATCTTAATACATGGTTGATCATCAAAACATGAGCGTAAAGACTATATATTTCGAAACTCTTGAACATTTTTTCTTTCACAAATAATGCGACAAAAATGATCAAGTTAACGTGATATGTGAGGGTCTTCTTCACCCTTCTACACACACATAAGTATTTTTTTTTAATTTTAATATATTTCATATATTTAGCATTTTTAAAATATGTGTACACCTATAAAAGAATTTTATACACACAAAATATATTTTTTAAGAAATGCATTTCATTTATTCTAATATCATTATTATGTAATTTTTAAATTTTGAACACTAACTAAATTACAGTATAAATTCTAATTTTGTTAATTTTGTTTGAATTCTTTTAATGTTCAAGATAACTAAATATATGTTAATAAATAAAAAATTAATATTAATATACAATTATTTTTAAATGAAGTCTTTTACTTATTTTTTTTATTTTATAAATTTAAAATATGTAATGTTATTTTAAAATAAATTAACTATTAATATCAATTTCTCCTTTAATAAACATAATAATAATTACCATAAATCAAAGATATACTCAATTATATTAATCATTGAAATTTAAATAAAACTAATAAAAATTAAATTATTATTGTACCGTAATTTTTTTCATTATACTAAAAATAAAATATATTAATTTTACCATAGACTATTTACCAAAAATAATACTTTAAAGTAAATTTTCACTGTCCATAAATCAATTGCAGTCCAACATTCATTGAACCTTTGATCAAGCCACCTTTTTAATGTAAAAGAGTGTCAAAAGTTTAAGTTTTTATTTTCTAAAATGGTTTGCTTTGAAGGGAAGGTGTAGTTAATCCTAAGGGTTCTTTGCTTCAAGTAATTATATATAGGCATTATTTTTCTATAATCTATTTGTGTGTTATTATTAATATGATATCATTTTAATTTTATAGGATGAAGAGAGCCTAAAGTCTTAGTATATCATGAGATAATTTTTATGGAGTTTAATAAATATGTTGTGATTTTTTAAGACTTAATTTAACTAATTTGATATATATATATATATATATATATATATATATATATTTTTTTATATTTTTATATTTAGTAAATTGAATTCACATTATTTTATGATATTTTTGAAATTAGTAAATTAATTTAATATATATTTTATAATATTTCTTGATTTAGTAAATTAATCTAATTTTATTGTTCGAGATATTTTATCGAGAATAGTGAATAATGATTTACAATATATTCGACTAAATAATTTAATTTAATCACTTAAAAGAAGTCAAATAAATAATTTATAATTATTATATTATTATTATATTTGATGGATGAGAGTGATTATTTTAAAATAAATGCGATTAGATTATTAATTTTTTTGAATATAATAAAATCATTAGTATTATTATTATTATAATATTTTAAAACAGTTTTAAGTAAAGTAGATAATTAAATTATTGTTTATAAAATTAATGAAAAATTATTAATAAATATTTTTTTATTTTGAAAATTGAAAGAGTATCTATAACAATATATAAAGAGGATTTCCTTTGTGTCCATATTTCAAAATACCAATTTTACCCTTTAAAATATAATTATTTATTAAATTTTTGAAAATTAACTGTTATTCTTACAAATTTTGTTATAAAATCGTCTATCACTGGTTTTCTCTTTTTCTCTGTTTATCAACAGCTATTTTTTTATTTTTTTTGATATATTTCACTTTATTTTCGATAAATATAATTTTATTTTATATATTAACTTAATAACAATACAGTATCATTACTTACTAATATAATATCACGTATATTTACAAAATTGTATACACAGACGCAATAACATGTGCGATAACATGTGTGTATGCTAGTATATATTAAACAATTTTCGACAGTTTAAAATTTTTAGTAGGTGTTAAATAGTACTGATATATGATATAATTTTGTTACAGTTTTTAATTGTAAAAATAATAAACATTATAAAATAAAAATAACTTTATACAATAAAAATAAATTTCAAAACGGTTTTTAATCGTTAATAAATTATTTTATTTTCTAACTACAATGTCGGTGTTTACACTTTTATTGTCACAAATTTTGATAATTATTTTAATCACAAAATATTTTATTTATGACAATTTTTATCCATTAAAATTACATTTTTTAACTTTTATTATATGTTGAAAAAATAAGATATTATCAAAATTACTACATTACCCATTATCTTTTATTTACACGTGTCATAAAAATTAATTTTTTCGCTATTTTAAAATGATGCGACAAAATATTATTATTATTATTATCAGTATTATTTATAGTAATTATTTTTATTATTATCATTATTAAAAATTATAATTAATTATAATTATTATAATTATTATAATTATTTATTATCTAATTTAAAAATTTGGCATTCCAAAAATATTATATTATTAACCACCATAATTATAATTACTATTAATTTTATTTTATTATCCATAATTGTTGTTGTTATTATTATTATAAATATAATTGTTACTATTATTATCATTAGTATAAACTATAATTATTTTACTTTTATATTATTATTACCAATTATAACTATAATAATTATTATTATTATTATCAACTTTAACTATAATTATAATAATAATAATTATTATTATTAACTATAATTATTATTATCATTATTATTATCAATTATAATTATTTCTATTATTATATTACTATTATTATTATTATTATTTTGTTACTATTATTATTATTATTATTATTATTATTATTATTATTATTATTAATCTATAACAATATATAAAGAAGATTCCCTCTTTTGTGTCCACATTTCATAATATCAATTTTAGCCTTTAAAATATGATTATTTATTACATTTTTAAAAATTGACCATTACTTTTACAAACATTTTTATAAAATCGCCTATCTCTTCTCTTTTTCTCTATTTATAAATATTTATTCTCTCTCATCTTTTCTAATATATTCCACTTTATTTTTAATAAATATAATTTTATTTTATATATTAACTTAATAACATTACATTATCATCACCTACTAATATAATATCATGTATATTTAAAAAATGCGTACACACAGGCGCGACAATGTCTGTGTGTATGCTAATAATAATAATAATAATAAGAACTATATTATTATAATAGTTATTATGCTTATTGTTTTATTATTATGGTTTGATACACTTTTTTACTTTTATTTACTATGTACATATCATGTTTCAATTACTTATTCTTTTTGTTTGTTTTGTTGTTCATTTATCTTTATATTTGAACAATTATTTTAATTAAAAAAAATAGTTACTAAAATTAGTAAAATAATAAAACTAAAAAATAATTTTTTATTATAAATAATTGTTGAATTTTAAAATATAATAATTAAGAAGATAAAATTGAAAAAATAAAAAGGACAACAAAGATGTTTATCTCTTTATAGATGTAGTTGTATTATTATTATTTTTATCACTACGTGATATTATTATTATTATTATTATTATTATTATTATTATTATTATTATTATTATTATTATTATTATAAGACACACATTTTACTTTTATTTACTACATGATCATATCTCAATTACTTACATTTTTATTTGTGTTGTTGTTCATTTTATCTCTACATATGTGTAATTATTTGAATTACAAAGATAGATACTAAAAATAGTTACTTGCACTTTTACAATTTCTAATTTATATTAATATTATTTTTAGTATTTTTAATGGTTAAATAAATATAATAACGATTATATTATTATTCTAAAAATATTTGAAATAAAACAAAAAGAAAATGTGTGTCAAACCTCACCTTAAACTAGTTTTATGGGTTGGGTGAGGTTTAAAGTTCACTTCTTACATGGTATCAGAGTCCTTGTTTAAAAAAGTCTATCCTAACGATATTTTTTGGACATTCTGTTTCATCCGCTATCGAGCCGTTAAATGGCCACCTATTTCTAGACCCACGCACGACATCTATATACCTCGATGTGAGGGGTGTGTTAGAAGTCTCAAATCAACTAGAATAAGGCAATTTGGCAATTCATAGTATATATGTGGGTGCAAACCTCGCCTTAAAAACCAGTTTTGTGGGGTTGAGTTAGGCTTAAAGTTCACTTCTTACCACGCACGAGTCATAGGTTATTATAATTATTTCGTAAAATCAATTAACTACACCATATTGTGATATTAATTTTATTTGTTTATTATATTTAAAACTGAATTTACTACTTCATTACTTTAATAATAACATTTTTACAACAATATAACCTAATTTTCATGATAGTTATTATTATTTTATTATTATTATTATTATCAATTATAACTATAATTGTTATTATTATTATCAACTCCAACTATAATTATAATAATAATAATAATAATTATTATTATTATTATCAACTATAATTATTATCATATTATCAACCTGTGATGCACCGACACTTCAACTTGAATCATGTATCCGTGTCCGACACGTATCCGTGTTTGATACTTTAGAATACTTTATCGATACTTATGAATAAAATATTTAATTTATAAAGTCATAGTACACAACAAAAAAAACTTTGAATAATGATCAATTTTAGTGACAAAAAATAATTAGTGACTATATAATGACCAATTAAGTTACCAATTTAAAAACTAAAAATTATTGGAAACTAAAATAGTTCCAAAAAATTATAATATGTCTCTAAATTGATAATTAAAATAGTTTATATTATGAATTGATATTTAAATTGGTCACTAACATTAACTACCCAGGTTTTGACTACCAAAATAATTGGTTTCTAAATTGGTCACTAACATTAACTACCAAGGTTGCTACCAAAATAATTGGTCTCTAAACTATTTTTTAATTAGAAAATTGGTCTTTAAATTGGTCACTAACATATCTAACATGTTTTTGGTTACTAAAAATTGTCACTATTTAAGAGTTTTCTTGTAATGATACTTTTATGATCACAATAATTTATGTTGATTAGTTTAGTACATATAGTTTTAATTTGGATTCACACAATAACAATCATATATTTATTATGTTTTTAAGAATTATTATGCACTTATCAAAATTTTAATATTTATATATCACGTATCTATCACGTATCATGTCCTATTATTTTTAAAATAAATGTATCGATGTATCGGATATGTGTCGTATCTGATACACATATCGTATCTGTGCATCATAGCTATCAACTATAAGTATTATTATCCTTATTATTAACTATAATTGTTTCTATTATTATTATATTATTATTATTACTATTATTATTATTACTATTATTAATATTATTAATAAGAACTATAATTATTATAATAGTTATTATTGTTTTTATTATTGTGGTTAGATACACACTCTACTTTTACTTACTATTAGAGATGGTAAATAAACTTGTACCTGTGGGTATCACTCGAACTCGTCCCCGTTTTGACGGAGAATCCCCGCATTGATTGAGTATGGGTAATACCCAAAGTTTTCAATTGGGGATGGAGATGGAAATGGGGATATACATATCCCCGCCAAAATACCCTTTCCCGTTTAAATTACTAAAATATCTATAAATTATTAGATAATCTAATACACACACACACACACACACACACACATATATATATATATATATATATATATATATATATATATATATATATATACACACAGAGAGAGAGGGAGAGAGAGAGGTAATTGCTTTAGTTTTAGATCCAAGATACAAAATGGACATGTTAGAATATTATTTTTGTAAATTTTATGGTATTGATTTTGATCTAAAACTTAATAGGATTTGTCAAATATTTGATTTGTTTTGGAATATCAATATAAAATGAATGAAACTTCTTCTTATAAAACTACACCGTTGGAGTTGGAAATGGTTATTGATAATGATGCGAATGAATTTTTAGAGTTTATGGCAAAAAAAATCTAGAGCTACAGTTATGAAAACAGAGTTGGATAATTACTTGGAAGAAGATAATTTGCTAGTTACACAAGTATTTGATATCCTATCATGTCGAAAAATAAATGGGTTAAAGTTTCCAACCCTTCAAGCAATTGCAAGGGATGTTTTAGCTACCAATAACAAGTGTAGCGTCTGAATCTGCTTTTAGTACTAGTAGTCAGATATTAACTTCTCATCGTAGTCGACTTCATATTACTATAGAGGCTTTGATGTGTACAAGAAGTTGGATATGAAACTTAAATCATCTAGGTAAGGTACTCAAATTTATTAATATTTATTGTTAGTATTTTTTTTTATGAATTCTCGTATAATATTCTACATTTGGTGTTTGTAGTTGTTAAAAAATAAAAGAAAAAAATGTTCTCATGAGTGAAAATGAATCCGATGAAGAAGGTACATTATATTCTAGTAATTAAAATTTTCAATTTTAATTATTATACCATATCTAACTTTTCATTTTTTTCTATGTGTAGGTGGATCAAATGCAAATGAAACCACTTATCGTTTGTAAAATTAATAAATATTTTGGTTATTATAAAAGTTTAGTAATGAGTAATTGTTTAATTTTTATATTTGATACTTTAATTTGAGATTTATACTATTATAATATTTTTCTTAATATTTGACATCATGAAAAGAAAAAAGAGTATGTTATTTTAATATTGAATATTTTGATAGTATCATGATTCCTTTGGTGTGATTTTTAAAATTTTTTATAAAAATTATTCAATTGATATTTGGAACAGTAAAAAAATGGGTATGGGTGTGGGTATAAGAATATACCCATTACCCTATGTGGGGATGAGGATGAGTCAAAAGTTGTATACCTGCTGGATTTGAGGATGAGGATGTGGATGAATTTTTATTATGGGGATGAGATCATGATACCTATGCTCGCCCCGTTGCCATCCCTACTTACTATGTAGGGATCATGTTTCAATTACTTGTCCTTTTTATTTGTTTTGTTGTTTATTTATCTTTATATTTAAACAATTATTTCAATTCAAAAAAATAGTTACTAAAATTAGTAAAATAATAAAACTGAAAAATGTTTTTTTATTATAGATAATTATTTAAATTAATAATTAAGAGGATAAAATTGAAAAAACAAAAAAGGACACCAAATTATCTCTTTATATATATGTAGTTGTTTTACAATTATTATAATTATAATTACTTTTATTTTTATTACTACTCTATATTATTAGAGTGTTATTATTATTATTATTATTATTATTATTATTATTATTATTATTATTATTATTATTATTATTATTATTATTATTATTATTATAGTTAGACACTCATCTTAATTTTATTTAGGTTAAATTATACCTTTGGTCTCTATTTTCGTAGCAAAATATCAATTTGGTCCCTCTATTTTTTTTATCTCAATTTGGTACCTATTTTGGAAAATTTGATGCAATCAAGTCCTTTCCATTAGTGGTGTAGTAACGATGTTAAATGGAGTGCCACATGTCAGTTTTTGGATTTTTTGAATTTTTTTTACCTTTTTTAAATTTTAAAAAAATTAAAAATTTGCCACTATCAAGGTGACATCGTGCCACATGGCAATGATAATGCCATGTGTCATTTTCTCATTCTCAATTTGATCCATGTATTTTAATTTTTGTCTCAATTTAGTATCAATTTTGTAAAAAATGTGCAATTTCGTCCCCCTCCAAATTGTAACAAAAATTAATTTTTATATAAATGTTATACAAATATTTTTATTAAATTTGATTTTTTATTCAAATTGATATTTTTATTATATATTTTCAATAAAATTAAGTTTATTTAAATTTGTTTCACATTCAACTTTACTTAAAATTGTTTTCAAATTTTAATTTATTTGTTTTTTATTGTTACATAAACTAGTTAATTTTTCTTAAATTATATAATTTTTATTTATACACCAACTAAAATATTTGTATAGAAATTATTGAATTTTACACATTTTAAAAATATGCAATTATTTAAAATATAAATTCAAAGAAAAAACAATATTAAAGTATGATGTAATAAAATATCAATATAATTTATGAATTCTTTTTGTTATTAGCATTATTTTCTATTAACAACTTTAAAACAATTTTAAATAAAGTTTAATGTGAAATATAAATTAAAATAAACTTAATCTTGTTAAAAATATTTACTTGAAATATCAATTTTGATAGAAATATTTGTGCACATTTGTATAGAAATTAAATTTGGTTTCAATTTGGAGAGGGACAAAAATCCATAACTTTTACAAAAAATGAGACTAAATTGAGACAAAAATTAAAATACTGGAACCAAATTGAGAATAATGACACCTGGCATAATAGTGACACGTGGCACTATTACTGCCACGTGGCACGATGTCAGCTTGTCACGTGACAAATTTTTAATTTTTTAAAATATTTTTAAAAAAAAATTCAAAAAAAAGTTAAAAAAATTCAAAAAATTCAGGAACTGACACGTGGCACCCCATTTAACGCCGTTACTACACCACTAACGGAAAGGACTTGATTGCATCAAATTTTCGAAAATAGGGACCAAATTGAGATACAAAAAATCGAGGCACCAAATTGATATTTTCCTATTGGGACCAAAGGTATAATTTAACCTTTTATTTACTACAGGATCATATCTCAATTACTTGTACTTTTTATTTGTTTTGTTGTTTGTAAAGCCCATTTATTTTTCTGTCCTCATAACTAAGGGACTGCCCCAATCTGTTGGGCCTAAGACCAGCCCAGGAGGTGCCCAAAACCACCTAAACCAACCCTAACACCCTAATTCTACTAATTTTCAGAGAACTGTTCCCCTACCCCCTTGCAGCTGAAAACGTAGAGCTCTGCTAGGGCATCATCGAAGCAACCACTGTTTCACTCTAAATCTCCTCCGGGTAAGTTGAACTTAGACTTTGCCCTTCTCTTTCCATTCCATTGCCTTGGTCCCCGTCTTGGATCGAATCTAAAACCTTATGCTTAATGTTGTATGTTTGTTTTTCCAGCTTTACTGCACTAGTTTGAGTCGCCGTACCCTCCCTTTTCTCAGCGGACCTCTATGCTAGAATTTTAACCCCACTCGTGGTAAGGGAAGCTAGCATTTTCTATTCTTTTAGTACTTTGTTGCTTGGTTTGCTACTGTTTCATGAGTATATGTTTGTATGTTGCTTGGGTGCGCATGGAAATGGCTTGAACGATGTATTTTGGTTGGGTGTGCTATAATGTATGCGTGAACAAGGGCGAGAGTTGATATTTTCGCCCAAGCGAGCTCGTCTCGCCTAGGCGAGAATAGCAGAAGCTCGCCCAGACTTTTCTACTCGAACCTTCACCCAGGCGAGGGGCTGCATTTTGAACGACGGACTATCTCGCTCAGGCGAGACAGCCTCGCCTAAGCGAGAATCCACGAATTTTTCCTAGAGTCACTATCGCAGTCTCGCCTAAGCAAGAGTCTGCAGCTTAAGCGAGAGTACTCCTCTCGCTTGAGCGAGGACTCCCAGCTTGAGCGAGACTTAGCTTGGGTTTTTGCTATGCTTCGTTTCCTGAATGTTGTTGGTTGTTTGATTGGCTGGTTCATTGATTTATTATATAAGGGGGATGTATATGCATGTACTACGTATGTTATGGGTGGGAACTAATGAATTGATAATGAGCTTGGTATGAGATATGATTGATGGTTGGTCATGTATACTAAATGACATGTTATTGGTATGCATAGGAACTTCATGATTGGTTGATAATGTATGAGTAAGGTTTGTGTAGGACGTAATCCCATGACCCTTGTAGCGGGGCTTGTGGTGGTGCCTCATCATATGGACATAATTCCGTGGGCCCTTCTAGGGGGAGTTCACGGTGGTGCCTCAACTATTGGACGTAATTCCATGAACCTCGAGGTGAGAGTTCACGGTGGTGCCTCAAGATCAGGACGTAATTCCACGAGGGTAACATGGTGGTGCCTCAAGGCCAGGACGTAATTCCACGAAGGCCACGTGGTGGTGCCTCTTGTAAGGGTGTAATTCTGCGAAGGCCTCGTGGTGACGCCTCACTGCTAGGACATAATTCCACTATCTCGTGGTGGTGCCTCATTAAGCATATCTAGATAGTCTAGTATTGGAGTTTTAAATGGTTTGGTATATCATGTGTGGCTTCCCAATATTTATGCTTGAATATGTGATTGTATGTTGAGTGTATGATATGAGGAATTTTTCACTAGCTTACCCTTTGCTTGTTTGCGATGATCATCAACCCAATTGATGTGAGCAGATGTGAGAACCTCTGGCAGTGGTAATAATAATAGAGATGCTGCAGTTTAATGAATCTTGGACGACTATCGGGCTCACTTTGGGGGCCACAACTTTTGGAGTTTAGTAGTAGTAGTTTCTCTCGCTCTTGGCGAGATTTTGTACTTCGTTTAGGCCATATGAAGCCTCTTCCTTTTGTTATGGATATGTTGGGGTACTGTGTACGTCATATTCCAAATTTCTGCACTCTCTGAATATTTATATATATGTTGCGTTTTATTTAAATTGATTTTATCTATTTAATTGGGACGTTACATTGTTCATTTATCTCTATATAGGAATATATATATATATATATATATATATATATATATATATATATATATATATATATATATATATATATATATATATATATATAAACCTGGCAGTATGTTTGATCTATCCCTTAAATGAATACTAATATTATTTTCAACGTTATTGATCAACATTTTTATTTCCACTATGTTTATCAATGTAAACAAGCAAGTCTAAATGGAGAAATATAACTATTTGTGTTGTTTCACAAATTGATATGATATTAAAAAAGTATAAAATATATTAATTATAAAACTAAACAATATTACAAAAAATAAGTTGAACCTAGCTCGTTCCTAGCATGTTCATATGTAACAGCAGAGCTGTCAAAATGAGTTGGAACCCGTGAGCCAACTCGACTCACTATGGGTTCGGGCCACCAACCCGTAGATAAAAGGGTCACACAAGTATTTTTTTTATTAAGTTGGGCTTTATATTTGGGTCATGTTAGGTTGTTTTTTTTAGCCAACACATAAATAATTTGTATTTTTTTTTTATTTTGGTTTGTATTTGGATTGTATTAAAGTTTATTTAGATTTTAATTAGAATTACAATTTAGTTTTGACTGAAAAAAAATAAAAAATAAATTTTTTTTAATTAGGTGAACTCGTGAGCCAACCCGTGGTGGGCCGGGCTGGGTTCAAATTTTTTTGGCTCGCTAAAAAGTGAGCCGGGTTGGGTTGGCCCACTAAATCATCAACCCATGGTGGGTCGAGCCAGGTCGGGTTGGGTTACCCGTTTTGACAGCTCTATGAGTAACGAAGAAACATAGAAGGCAACCTTTAGATATGACCACTACAAGTGTGTGGTGATATTGTGTAGAAAGAGGAACATTATGGACCACACCCCCAAGAAATTTTATCATGGTTATATAGATGATAGGTTTATATATCCAATACACAGGAAGTGCATGAGGATTACCTAATGATGATAGATTTCTTTTAAAGAAGGTTATAAGTTCATTAGAAAGATTACTCACTAACAATATAAGAATGGTGGTAGAATTGTTGTTTTGAAGACCCAAAGACATTATCTTAATAGGGCTAGTTTTAAGGGTTAATATTGTAATAGTCTAAGTAACTATATGATTTGTAGGGGCTAGAAATAAGACATGATAGATTTATGAAGTTTTAAAGGATTGTAATTTCAAGCATTTCGTAATATCTAGAAAAGGAAAGTGTTGTTAATGAGACCTCAAGTAATAATATAGTCCAAGTGTTAGAAGGAATTGTCAAGAGTTTAAGTTAATAGAGTGTCAAATACTTAATAGACTAAGAATTTCATGATGAAAGCAAATAAGACTCAAGGGTTTAAGGTGTGGTTTAATATCAGAAAGTAAGAAGTTAGAGAAAATGGTTTTGTATAGAATTTATAAGAAAACTTTTTCCGTATCAAATATGATCAAGTATGTCCTACGTAGAAAGGTTCTTTAGGTAGTCCAGCATAAGGGGGGATGTTTAGTGTAAATTTGTTTATCTAACATATTAAGAGGTCGTATTGGAGCATCATAAACTTGAAAAAGAAATGTTATAACAGTTGGACATAACTAGGTAAAAATGGAAGTAATGATACTATGTAAGCGATTTTCTTTTTGTCACCACTAGTTAAAGCATATAAAGCAATACAGATGATATATAGTAGATCGAGTGATAATGAATATGCAAATCTCTTAGAGAGTGATTAATGGCGTATTAAAAGATTATGAGTTAGTTAATGGGTCCTCTTAAGAAAATAAGAGTTGGTATAAATGTTTAAAACCACGAGATGATACTGGTGTTAACAAGTAAGATTATAAAGTTAGAACTGACTAAAAGTTTCAAAACTTTGAATTTGGAGGTTTTGTATCTTCATATCATGTTGATTGTAAATATCATAGTTATAATTAGTGAGTTGAGATTGAAAAATATTTTGGTGCCTATTAGTGTTGATAAAAAAAATAGTAAAAGATCTATAAGAAAATTGATGATACCTTAAGGTTTAGAAACATATCTAAAATGGATAATGTTATGTGAAGTTAAAAAAAGCAAGCACAACACATATTCAAGTACAACCAAGATGTAATTAGTGGCATGGAATGAAGGAAGCTATAGTTAAGGTTATAGTTGTTCATTTAGTTTGTTAGAAACCAAAAGCTGAATATCATCAACCAGAAAGTATGTTAATATAGCTAGACATCCCGGTTTGGAAGTGAGATAATATTTTCATGGACTTTAGCCACTACTTGCCTCTACGATGAAGGAATATGACTCAATATAACTTACATTCATAAATTAATGGGAAATAAAAGAGAAATTATGTAAGTTTTGAGAGGTTGGCTTATAACTTATTCATTGGATCAATTGGAAGGCGGTAAGAGAAATTTTACTTCATTAGTATTTATATATGATAATAGTTGTTAATAAAGTATAATTATGGATTTTTAGAAAGTTAAGATGATTTGGGAGTGCTGAAAACGTCTTTATATATGTGGAACTCTAGTACAGATCAAAGAGGAAATCTTTTATAATCATTTTGTAGGTGAACATGTTTTCTGAGAGCTACCTCATTCATAAGTGTGGGATATTGCATTTGGTTATTTCACCTAAGAGATGGAGAAAAAGGATAAGAGAATTATATCTTAGTATTTACTTGGTAAGCCACTTTTTCGTGGACGAAAATTTTGTGGTTGGGAAGAATTGTAATTCTCGTTTCCAACCATACACACTTTCTCATTCTTTAATTCTACAAAGTTACCAAAAGTAAAACTTAATAAATGAATATTATAAGCAATCTAAGAGAGAGAGACAAAAGATTGCACTGTGCTCATTTTTTTCCTTCAACTTTTTCTTTCTTAAGCCCTTCATCTTCTTCATTATATTCTCAAATTCATTTCAACCTTCATCTATTTCCAAAAATCAAATTGCAACATGGTGAAATTGAGGACCTAAGTAGCATTATGGACCGATTGGATTTTAAAATACATTAAGTTTAATTTCTACCCTTTTTCTATGAATCAATATGTTTTCCACCTTGCATTTAGCTTTCTTTTGGTTACATTATGTTTTCTACCTTTTATATTGTATTCTACCCATTTGAAATCTTAGAATCACACTATGGTTTTGTTTAGGCCCTATTGTGTGTGTAGAAAATGCAAATCAAAGAGGAAAAGTTATGTAAAAGGTGGTTTTCGGAACCCACTTTGAGGTAAGAGAAACAAATCATTTTAGTTGTATTATACTAATGTTGATAGTAAATCATGGAAAATGTAAGAGAACGGAAATTGCTGTGTATTTTTGAGATGCACTATGTTAAAATTTTAGGTGTAGAAGAATCTTAATTTTTGAGGTGCTGCATGGTAAAAAAAGTTAAAAATTTGTTAGTACATATAATTTTTTTTGAAGAGTTTTAACGAAAAATGTGCTTTTATTTAGTTGATAATATCTATGTGACATCCCATTTTAGCAACTTAAAACTAATAAAATAGGACGCTTCATCATAATATTCAAAACAAGTAATCCAATGTATAAAGTATACTAATACAATTTTACAAAAGATAAGACTATAAAAATATAACATTATACACACAAACCAAAACCAAAACTATCATTATATGAAGACTAACCACTACTAAAGCTCCCTGAGACCCTCCACTACTCTAATTGATGGCTTCTCCTCTTCTAGAGGTGTCTCTAAATCTACATCTTCATGTGCTCCCATTGAATAGGTTATCAACGCAAAAGAAAAAGACAAACCACACAAGAAAACATAAAACACACAAAAGGGTAAGCTAGTGTACAAAAAAGTTATCCTACACAATTAAATCATATTAACTACTACTAAGCACGGTTAACATATGATAATACATATATATACATAAATAGTTGACACTAATAAATTATTCGGGTACATGTCTTTGATATAGAATTCATAGGAGGTGTGCACCTATGGTGGTTCCTAGACTCTGTACAATCTAACCTCAAGAAGTTATCACCCAACCACACACAAGGTTAATCCCTTCGCACCTTGGACCAAAGAACAAGTCCAAAGACTAGGATCTCCTACAACTCTTACCACATAACTTATTATACTCTATTTGAGTGTGAATGATTATTAGAGTTCATAATACCTCCTACCTGACATCTCCTATATCAAGGCATAATAACAATACCATCATAAAGAATTTTCCTTGAAACTCTTTAAACATCATTATTCCACATGCTCATAACATCATTCTCACACTAATTATTATTCATGAAATAGTAAACAAAATAACTTAATCCATAGAAAGCATCAACAAGGATAACAGGGGACGGAAACAAAAACACTAGAGGAAATTGGTGCTCAATATCATTCCTATCGCAATAAGTGGCGCTTAGCGCCACATTGACGTTGCTTAACACTTAGCCATTCACAATAAGTGGTGCTCAACGATACCTTTCATCACTTAGCACCCTGGGCCAAACTGCTCAAGATTTGCCACATACAACTAGCGCTCAACGACACTTTAGTGCCACTCAACAATGCACAAGATCACAACAGTTGAACTTTTGTGACTTTGACCTGTATCACTACTCAAATTGGTACCCTTCTCTCAGGGTATGAGTTCAAAACAATTTTAAAGCATTGGAGTTGGTACCAATTTGATCAATGGCTCAAAATTCAAATTTCTCCTAATTACCAGAAAATCAAACAACAACATTTCATAATTGATCAAACACAATCCAAAATACAACAATCATATATATCAATTAGATTCACCATACAACTCATTTTTATCACAAAAATACAATCAATCACATACATGCAAAACCCTAAATTTATCAAACTCGTGCACACAAAAAACAACTAACTTCCTTTACCTGACCAAGCAGCTCATAAGACCCAAACAACTCTTTAACACCAAAACACTTCTAACTCCACAGGACACCCTATCTATAGATAGAAATATCACAGGAATGATCATGACATACCGTTATGATCACTGATCAGTAGAGACTTACATAGAAGACTGAAAAGACACATGCAAGCGTAGAAAGCCTCCCATGCAACGAAAAATAGAAGATGACCAAGAAAAATGGCAAAAGCTTAACTTACACGAACATAAAAATTGATTGGTCCAAATGGAAGAGCTTGTTGTGAGGATAATTCCTACCATCTCATATTTTCAATCAAGCGAGCAAAGAATGAGAACTCCAAGAGAGAAGTCAAAGAACTCTAGAAAAGTGGTTTCTAGAGAGATAGTGTGTTTTAAAATAATGAAACTCGTTTATAACAAAACTATTTATACCAAAACCTTTTAATATTAAAATAATTGAGTCTCATTATTTGTAAATCACTATCACTTCGAAAATTAAACTTTCTAGGGTTTTACAGTGTGTGTGTATATATACATATACATATATATATATATATATACACATACATATATATATATATATACACATACATATATACATATATATATATATATATGTATATATATATATCAATGTGAGTTGCTGTACAAAATTATGTTCAAATATGGAGGAGGGGTTAATGATAAACGAAAATGGTAATAATGTTAATTGAACCATGAACCATGCATTTGGATGCAATACTGATTTGGAATGCAAATGTTTGGAATGATCGCCTATAATTGTGAACAAAAATGATTTTTTGTTTTGGTGAATTTTAAAAAGAAAGTTGACAGTGTGGATTTGAGAAAGAGGATTAATGTGTTAATGTCACATGAGGATTGTTGTGTAATGATTATTTGAATAGTTATTTAAGCTTTAGATTAGAACATGATCTTTAATGGATGTGGTTGTCATATTGAAAAAGAAACACTTATATGAGCATGTAAATGTGATATTTTCACATGCATGAATAATACTCTAGAAGTTAATTAAAATTTGAAGAACTACGTCATCTCGAGAAAATAATGGTTCTTGTTTTATTAATCATTAGATCAAGCTGAAATTTTGATGGTCGATCCAGATGTAAATATTTAGTTTGACCCTAGGGATTTTTTATTGCAATTCTATAGGTAGAGAATTTTTTGCGTAAGATTCCTATAGTTTAGGATAAATATTCTTTTTGAATTGCATTCTTGATTCAATTATCTCTAATTTGAATGTAAAAACATAATTTTCAAAGTTTTGTTGAAGCCGTAATTTTATTTTTAAAAATCTCAAAATAGTTGTACACATGTTGTTAAGTTGTTGTTCCATATACTTGAGAAAGTTGTATGTGATAAAATGTTGGGGATTAGTTATTTCTAAGAAGAATATACCTTGTATGGTTTGGAAATGGAATGGTTGTTTTATTGCTTGTTTAGGGAAAATTAAGGATAAAAATGAAATTGTGGTCTTTTTTAAATTCAAGCAACTTAATTTGGGAAATTGTAAGATCTCTGGAATGACAAATATGTTTTTGTGTGAAATAATGAAATAATAGAGAGTTAAGTTAACTATTTCCACAGGGAAATGCCAATTTTAGTGTGTGTCAATGTTTATTGAGGAGGACTTTGGGAAGGGGGAGGGTGAGACTATCCTAACTCAACTAATGTCGAACTCACATAGAGTAGGACATCTAGGTGGTGTGAGTCGAAGGATGTTCCGCATAGTAAATGATATGATAGGAAAAAGGATCATACTTAGGGAGCTAATAGGATTAATCATATCATGGCTTGGTTTGGGGACATTAAACCTATGCTTGAATCATTAGTGGAGGAATTTTGAGCAAGCATGACAGGTGCATAGTTTCACGAGTTCATTCCATAACTATACTTTCAGAAGCAACTTCTAGATGTATTTCTTTGTTTGGGTCATTTGGGATGAATGTACTTGAAATTTTGGATAAAGCTATGTGAGCTAATGTTGGATAGTTTATTTTTTTTTATGAATGTGAACTATTTTATGCTTTTTGGCTGGTTTTGTTGAGAATGTTCATTGAATGCAATAACTTAGAGTTTGTTTAAGCCTTGAGGGTTATAGTGTGATGGTTGAATTGGAATAAGAACACATTGAGCCTAATTTTGATAAAGATTGTACGCTCTACACGTATGGTAGTAAAGGAAAACTAAGAATGTGTAAGCTAAGAACTGATTTTATTTTAGAAATATGTTTTGATAATCTTTACAATAAGTTATCATTGCTTTTATATTGTGTTTCTTTTTTTAAATGCATTAGCTTACCTTGTCTTTTTCTTCTCTGTGTTTGTTTTTCTTTCTTTTGTTAATGATCGTATAATTATATGTAAGTTGACTTAGAAACAAATGGTGGTAGTAGCACAGGAATTGCAGAAGGTGATTGAAAGCCTAGAGTAGTAAGAACCTTAGGTGATGATGTATATCAGAGTTTTGAAGAAATGTATCCATTATATTTTAAAGGACTGCAATTATAGTTAGGTCTTGTTATAGATAATTTATGAATTTTGTTTACCACTTTGTAATATTCTAAGAACTTAAACTTTTTAAAAATTTTTAGGATATTAAGTTGAAATTTAGGATGTTACATCATCAATACATTATGTTCTTGTTTATAGAACTAACTATATTTTGCATAGATCTTCGTATACCTCTATCTTCTCGTGCTTCTACCTTCAAACTCTCATAAGTCCTCTCTAGTCTGAAACAATGGTTGTGACTGTAGAAAACATTTTGACACTTAAGTCAATCAAGTGCGTCAAATGATAATATATGTTGTAATAATGAATGTAATTAATTTACCTAAACTAGTAGGGGGTGTCAAAATTGTCCAATTCAACCCATTTAAACTCGACCCGATTCTAGCCCGTTTAAAATGGACCGGGCTAAGCTGGTTTGCCAAGTGAAAATGGACTTGACTATTCAACCCAGATTTCATACTGGAGGCCTAAAGAACAATTGTACATTATGGAGATCTTATGTTACCAAATAACTAATTGACCCAAATACAATTTTTCCTTAAATGAACATTAGAACAATAATCTATTTTAAGAAAAATAATCACAATTGAGCTAAAACAGGTTCAGCCAATAAACACTGAGAGAGGAAATACAAGGTAAAATTATGGACCCTCACAACTGGATGGGTCTTGGTCCAGATTTACCTTAATTAACTTAGTAGTATGCTAATGATGCTTTAAATATTTTCTTTAATTAATTATCATTGACTCTTGCTAATAATCTAACCGCCTAAATATTGACTTTGCCGATATAATATTGTTCAAGTCTACATGTAGGCTGAATACATCTAAGTCCATATGACCATATGACCACATGACTAGGGATGTTAAAAAAATCCATACCCGCGGGTATCCATGGATAAAACCTGCAACGAGTAGGAAATGAATATTGTAAATGGATACCCACATGTAACGGATACTTGTATTTTTAATATATGTTAATGAGGCGGGTATAGGTATCATAGTATCCGTACACGTGGATACTCGTATCCGTTATACTCTAATTTAAATTAAAGAAAAGATGATTAAAGTATTAACATATTGATTTTGAATAAGTTATTTTTTTTATCAATTAGTTTTAAAAAAAAATTCATTTCTTTGTACACTGTCATTCAATACTGTTTAAATGGGTTATTTGGACTTATTTTAAAATTTATAAATATTATTTATTGTTTTTTATTTGAATTTATGATTAAAATATATTGTTAAATATTTATTTTTACATTTTTTATAAATACCAGTGAGTAACCGTAGATATCCGTGAATATTATAAAATTATGTGGGTATCCACATAACGGATACTTGACGAATATAAGTATATCATGACCGACCGAGGTATAATCAAACACATGTAATACACATTATATACCCAAATCACATGCAATAAATTAAGTTTCAAAATCCCCATTTTAGGCACACAAAAATTCAATCTCTTTTGGATTTTATTTTTAAATCAAAAGAGAGAAAACTTTAATGTATTCTCAAATTTATTTATCTTCTTTCCCTTTTGTCAAACCTACGTAAAGTTAATTCTTTAACGGGAATAATTCGATTGAAACAATAAATAATAGATAATTAAATTAAAAGACCAAAATACTAAATTTATCAAGAAAATACCATTTCAATTTTATATATTCCATAAATATTTAAATAGTTTCCTCCATTTATATTTATGTCACTGTTTAATCTTAATAAATTGATTAATAATTAATAAAAATATCAATAGCTTGTTTTAAATTGAAAAATAATTAATTATCTTACATTCAACTAAATTTTCACACGCCTAGCATTGTTTCCTTTTTTTTATTATCAGTGATAGCACATTGTGTTTTGGTCCTGGTAGTGGCTTTGTAAAACCATAAACTAGTTAAAATTTAGTTTTTCAAAAGTCGAATTTCAGACTGAATTTTTTTCCATTAATATAATATATATATATATATATATATATATATATATAATAATCACTTAGAAAATTAAATATATTTATTACAGTATAAGAAATATATTAAATATTAAATTAAAATATAATCAAATTCAATAATTGTTTCAAAAATAATTGAAATTTTTTTATTTAAATATAATACATATTACAAATAAAATATATAAAATGTAATAATTATTTTAAAAATTAATTAATCAATTTTCTGGCGAATTAAAATATTGAATATTTTAATTACGGTTTGATTATAGAAAAACTAAAAAAAAATGATAATGATAACTTTTTCCCCAAGAGGCACCCTTGTTCTTTTCCAGTCTTTAAAATAAAATTCACTTTTTAGCACGTGTTTGTATATGGTCTCTAATATGCGCCAAGATGAATTTCCAAAGATGAAATCTGAAATGATACAAATTCCGAGAATCTCAATTTCTAGAATCTGAAACCAGCCGAAATTCATTTCCGAGAAATTGATTTCTAGGTGGATTTTGAATTTTTTTATGTCCCTGTGAATATAACATAAAATATAAATAAATTTAAGAATTATATAAAAAATATTTAAAAACAAAATTTTCAAATATAATAATAAAATAAATATTAAAATATAAAATATAAATAAATTTAATAATTATTAAAAAAATAATTGAAATAATTATAATAATATAATAAATATTACACTTAAAATATACATATATTTAATATTTTGTTTAATAATAATATAATAAATATTACAATTAAAATTTAAATAACTTTCATAACTATTTAAATAATGATAAAATAATTAAATCATGAAAGAAATTTATTAAAAATAAAAGGTTGATAATTAATTTGAAAGGATTATCAATTTAATGTTATAAATTTGTCTACAAAAGTTAAAGTGATTAATAATGGATAAATTTCAATTTTAAAATTGTAAACATAAAAGAGAGTTGAAAAATGACATTAAATAATTAGTTAACTTATAATTTATTTTATATATTTTTATGGAACTAATTAATAAAATTAAGTAATAACATTGAAATAAAATTTAATTTAAGAATACATAAAATGGTATTTATTAAAAAAATAATAGTGATCAATTATGGACCTTCATTGTGACCACGAGAGCAACAACTCCCCAAGGTTTTTTAATTTAATTTTTTTATACATATTATAATATTATTTTTGTATTTTAAAGTTTTATTTATATATTAATATATTATTTACATTAATTTTAGAAAAAATTTCTCCAACAATTTTTATTTTTATTTTTCATTTTTCTCTTTCCGTACCCCATCTCTTTTTCACCCCATTTTTTTATCTTTCAATCTTCTTTTAAAATTAAATTGTATTATGGTGAAATTGAAGACTTAAGGCACTTTTGCACCGATCAATTTCTTCTTAAATGTAAGTTCATTTTTTTTTTTTCTGAAACAATATATTTATTTCTTGTATGTAATAAATTTGTCTATTATGTACCATTAGGCGATGATAAATTTATTATTTACTAAATAGGTAAGAGGTAATAAAATTATGGCTTAAATATCTTTTTGATCCCAATTTTCGTGAGTTTGTTTCGTTTGGTCCTCATTTTTTCAAAATGTTCTAAATGGTCCTCATTTTTGTAATTTGTGGTTAATTTAGTCCTTTTTGCAGACTGTTTAATTCGTTAACAGAGGGTGAACAGTAACTGTTTTTTTTTATTTTATAAATGTTTTTTAAATTATTTTTAAATTGTTTTTAATTTTAAAAATGTTGTCCACGTGTCAAGTCAGCATTGTGACACATGGCAGTATCTCATGGCTTATATTCAATTCGGTCCCAATTTATGTTAATTTTGTTCAATTTAGTCCCAATTTACGTTAATTTTGTTCAAATCAGTCCCAATTTTGCTCCTCTCCAAATTGACCAAATTTAATTTTTATATAAATGTTGTACTGAATCATTTAAAACATAATGAAGAATTTTCCTACTAATTTTAAAAACAATGAAGAATTTTTCCTCTAATTTTAAACTAACTTTAACCCTATTTTTTACATGTATCAAAAATCAAACATATATAATAATTTCCCTCCAAAAATATAGTTAGTTTTGGTATAAAAATAATGAAAGAAATATTTAAAATAAATGTGAATTTTAATAAAAATAAAATTTTAAATATAACATTTATATAAAAAATAAATTTGGTCATTTTGGATAGAGACAAAATTGGGACTGAATTGAATAAAAAGAACAAAAATTGGGACTAAATTAAACAAAATTAACGAAAATTGGGACCAAATTGAATATAAGCCACGAGATACTGCCACGTGTCACAATGCTGACTTGACACGTGGACAACATTTTTAAAATTAAAAAAATTTAAAAAAATAAAAAAAAATTAAAAAAACCACTGAGTGACACGTGGTAGTTATTGTTCACCCTTCGTTAACAATTTAAACGATGTCTGCAAAAAAGACTAAATTGACCACAAATTACAAAAATGAGGACCATTTATAATATTTTCAAAAAATGAGGACTAAACGAAATAAAACTTACGAAAATTAGGATCAAAAAGGTATTTAAGCCTAAAATTATATTTAAAAAATCACGATAAATAATAAAATAATTGATTATTTTTTCAAAAGAAAAGTGATAAAAGGTGAATCTTCTTTTATTGTGTTGGTTTATGTATGTATTATCTTCTAAGCCAAACTATTTCATCAAGGGTTGTTGTACATAAATATTCGTTGTTTGGATAAATAATTAAATGTTAACTCAAGATTGTTCCTGATGCATGCTGGGAAGAAAAAATTGAGTTTTCTTCCAACAGTTTATTATTTGTGTGACATAACTATTAATTTTGATTAGGATTAGTCATGAATGAGTTTTTAATTAATAACTCAAATAAACGTAAGTAGTGATTTCAATGACTTATTTATAGTCTCCATATTGTAGTACTTCTAATACAGTGTGAAATAGCTTATCAAAAGATCAATTGTGTTAAATGATCATTCTTCTAGGGTTGCAACATTTGTAGGTTAAAGTGTAACCATTTCGACTTTTTATAGTGGTGGCTCATTGATAAGTTTTTTAAGTAAAGTATTGCTTTGTGGAAGAACTTTTAGTGGATATTAGAAGCCTCACAATTCCTTCATAGTCTTTGTAAACTTAATGTACATTTCAATGATTATGATAATGGGAAATTGAGATTTACAAGCTAATATCATAACTAATTAGATAGTTACTCATGAGTTAAGGTCATTGGTAAAATAACTTGTTGAATGTTGTGTGATCTGGAACAATTGTGTGAGATTTGAAACAATGCAAGGGATGAAAATTCAAGGTGGACATCTTCCTCCATTTTAACTATTTGAAAATACAATAGTGAAATGATAATTAAAAAAGTTCTCGGTCTTTGTGATGTAAATTGGTCCATTTAAAATGTTGATGATTTTAAAAAATGATTTTTATTAAGTTTAGGGTTGACAATATATTTTACCATAACTGTTTGAATTTGTCATATGATTGTATTTATAATTAAAGAACCACAACGGAAATATGGCGGCGTCCCAGTCGGACATTACTAATTTTAAATAGAATAAAATCAAAAAAGTAATATTAAAATAAAGTTTTTCCTTTATTATAAACTATTTCCCAAAATGTGGGAAAGTTTAAACTTTATTAAATGTCTCAAAATTCAAAATCATAAAATTCAACTTAAATTTTTTCATAATTTCAAACCGATAATAAAACCATGTTTACAAAAGAGTAAACCAAAATAGTTCACAAAGAAGTTCCCCTACTAGCCCCTCTGAGACTCTAAGCATCACCAACACTACCTGCAACATCATTTGCTCCCGTGCAACGAATTACATGATCATCATCAATCATAAACAGATAGGGTGAGCTAATAATACAAAATATATACATAAACACAAATCAAGTGTACACACACAAACACACACTCATAAGAGGACCACAATTTCCCAATCCATATAACATGGCCACCACCATGTTCATCCACATTCTACATCTTCAGATGATGACCTTATGATATCCTTTGCTGCCACAAGCCACAACTCGTGGTTTCACCATTTACAAGCCACAACTTGTAGAAACACGTGCAAGAAAATAAGCTACGGACCACACTCCGTAACACCAGGTGAAGTTTCAAATGCGAATCACTAATCGTACTCTCAACACAAGATTGGCAACACCATTGGCCACAACCCATGGCTGCTCAATTAAGTCGATACCATCCGTACGAGGCACAACTCGCACACTCACACCGGTATCATCCGCCATTCCGAGCCACAACTCAAGGAATACCAAGTGTTTCCCCACCATCTCGAGCCACAACTCAAGGGATGTCATTCCGAGCCACAACTCAACGAATGCTCCAGCAAAATCCATCCTTAAGGTATTCAACCAAAGCCTTTGAAGATAACTTGACCCCTTTTGAGGACCACAACCCTCAAACCCCAGCATTCACTTCTTCCATTGTCTGCCTCTTGATTCTACACCCTTTGACGATATCCTTAAGTTGATACTTGCTGCCACAAGTGTCTACTCGCCCGCCGACTACAGGCCACCACATATAGTCCACACATGGGAATGATCTTGTTACGAACTACAATCCACAACACCAAGTAGAGTTCCCCCAATACGAACTATAGTCTGTATTTGTCCCAAGACTACCAAACTTGGCGACTAATACCGAGGAGGGCAATCTTTCGGGACCCGTTCGTACAAGCCACAATCTCGCACACTCCACTGGACTTCCAAAACCATCAGGCTACAACCTCGAGTGGTCACGTGTTACCCCAATACAAGCCACACTCGTAACTGGGCCCCTAACAAATCATTGCCTCAAGACCTCCATCCAAAGCTATGTAGAATCCCGTACGAAATCCACCTCTGCACCTGAAACCTCCGAGCGCCACACCCTGCGTCACTAGGCGCACTCGCGCTCCAGGCCGCTTGGCAGATCCTCTGTGTTGCCTGGCGTTGTGATCTCCCAGATCCTTACTGGTTTTTGGCACTCCAGAACAGGTTCTAATGAACCTACTCACGCCACACACAATCTAGAACACCAAAACATGTTGATACATCTACCAAAACTCAACACACATTCCACAAGTCATACGAATCAAGCACATATATTTTTACACAAGGATTCATACATTTACACTATGCCAATACTACGCACCCAACTCAAATAGTAGTGGTAACAATCCCGCATACTAACCCAACTTTAACCTTTTCACATGGCAATAATTTCATGCATACGAATCTCACAATAGTAATATGTTCATTTTACAATAATTTCACATGCATTATGCCAAGCTCACAATTTATCAACCCTACATGATCATGCACTTTATATCAAAACCAAGATCACAACGTACAAACTAAAGAGCAATATGTTATGAACTCGTTGTCAAAATTTCAGCTAAATCGGACGGTTAACGAACCGGAAAACTCAATTTTATGAAAACTGCGAAGACTATCCTATGCTACCACTACTACACCTTGCTGCAATGTCTCATTGATTCCACGTGTTGAGGATTCTCTCCTCACTATACTCACTATTCGCATAAGCCAAGATTCGAACACACAACCATCTAATTCCAAAGCAAGTGCACAACCTGTAACATCCCTACTGGAAATTACTTAATTAAAATAAATAAATAAAATATAGAAAATCAATCGACATAATTTTATTATTCCCAAATGCGAGAAAAATTCAAATTATTTTTCATCGCGCCATAATTTAAAGATAACTAAATAATAATCTTATTACAAGTTTTTAAAATCCAAACTAAGGAAATAACATCATAAAGATCCTTATCTCAAGAGCCCCAAGCTAGCCCTCTCTCCATCTCTATGCATCACCAGCATCACCTGTAGCATCATCTTCTCCCGTGTAACGAATCACACGATCATTGCCAAACACAAACAGAAAGGGTGAGATCAATAATAAAAGAAACACATCAGTTAAATAATATAATTACACCCAGCTATATTATTATAGTTAGACCTTGGCCAAAACCTTAATACCCCAAGGCTATTCAACCTTCAATTCACACAAACAGTTATCCATGGACTCAGGATTTATGATGCTCACACGAACCTGCCCGGTCGTGGTCTTGTCTCTACGAACCTCCCCGCTCGTAGTCCTACTTTACGAACCTCCCCTGCCCGTAGTCCAACACATGTGATCCACCAGCTACGTACCTCCCCGCATGCAACATCTCTGAAGTGTGAGCATGGAACATACGAATCTACCTCGCTCGTATCCCCACACGAGAGTAATTGGATATGAACCTCCCCGTTCATATCATCACGTGTTCACCACCATCCATGAACCTACCTGCTCATGGCACAACATCTCCTGATCCAAGGTTCGCATCAATGCGTACAAACAACACACACAAAACTGCACTAATCTCGCTTAGGCAAGAAGCCTTCGCCCAAGCGATCAGGCCTGTCTCACTTAAGCTAGGTTCTCTCGCTTGAGCAAGCGCATTACAGTGGCAATTTGTGAATTCTCGCTTAGGCGATACCTTCTAGGCGAGATCACTCCTCGCCCAGAACCAAAGTCTCTCGCCTGGACGTCGAGTCAAACAGAACACACCAATCCCCAATGATTTCTCGCTTAGGCGAGGGACTCTCGCTTGAGCGAGATGATCTGTCACCCAAAACATGGGCTCTCTGCTTGAGCGAGATGCTCAAGTAGAACCAGGGTTGAGTCTCTGCTACTTTCGCCTAGACGAGCCTTGCTCGCTTGAGCGAGAATAACAGATCTCTTCCCTGTTTACGCACGTAAACACCAGAAAATAATGCCAAACCACAGTCTAAACCGTACCAAGCAATCTATAACATCGAACAATTCTCATTGACATGTTTTAAACTCAATTGGACCACCACAACTTGAGATTTAATTTTAAACAACATATAGTACAGAAAACCCCCCATCATATTCATACAAAAGCATGATAGACTTTTCAACTGTAACATCCCTAAGGAATATTACTAATATTTAATAAATAAATTCTGAAATAAAATAAATACCGCATTTAAAATATAATCATTTCCTAAAAACGCGGGGAATTTAAACTTTTAATATACATGTCATAAAATCAGGAGTCCATAATTATAAAACTGAAATAATGTTCAAATGACTCCCAAAAGATTACATATTTATCTCAAAAGTAAAATAACAACATATAAACAAATCCCCAGCTAACCCTCGCTCCGAGTCTATGCATCTCCTGGCCCACCTGTCAAATCATCTGCTCCCGGATAACAAGTTATCCGATCATCGCCACACACACACAGAAAGGGTGAGCTATGCACAATATATAGAAATAGATACAAGAAATAAATATGCCACCCATCACAAAATAACATAAATAATATTTCATGCTTTTCAAATAACCCAACCATGACCTCATAGTCCTTCATGAGTCATATACATGTACTAGGTCTTGGGACTTCATTGTGCTCCCACGAAACTAACTCATTCGTGATCCCACCCTATGAGCCTATCCCGCTCATTGTCCTGCCCTACAGACTCCTCATTTGTAGTAAAACATCTAAGTCTTCTCAACTTGGACCCTGGCACGCACGCAATCACCATACCATGGACTCCTCGCCCAATAGTAGCCGACGGGAACATAACAGTTCCTTGCCCATTGTGCGCCCGACACATGTAA
>Ga0214543_1001298_pt1 | contig 47816 bp, 25 predicted proteins | sample CNSS2metaG_FD_160094 | JGI IMG/M metagenome (GOLD analysis project Ga0214543, IMG submission 160094) | Root nodule microbial communities from cowpea collected in UCLA plant growth center, Los Angeles, California, USA - CNSS2 | ecosystem: Host-associated > Plants > Roots > Nodule | place: USA...
AGCACAATCCAATCGGTGAAATGGACAAAAAACAGTGAGACCATTGCCTTACACATCCACAAGCATCACTTGAAGTTCATAGCTCATTTTGTGTGATGTAGGACTTGGTTCTCATCAAGCAAGTGCATATTTCAGCCATATGAACGAAAATTAAGATGAGTTAAAGTGCTAAAACATGACTTAAGACAAAACACAACATAAGAAACTGAAAATTGAAAGATGCACCGATTAAAATGAAGAAAAACAGCAAGGAAGAAAAGAACAAGTGCTAGAAAACGAAAATGGAACCTAAAACAGATTTGCACCAATGAAGCAAGGAGTACTACAAGATGAATCAATGGAGATTCATGTAGCCTCAATGTCAAACGGTGGAGAGCACAAGAACATGAAAAAAACAGCAGCAAAATTGAAGAAAACGGTGGAGAAGAGAGACAACCATGCTGTAGTGGAGAAGAAAATAGTGGAGAAGAGAGACAACCTATGCAAAGTAGTCCAACCAATGATATTTCCTTTCTTTTTCATATCCCTCTCCATGCTGCAGTGGTTTCTTTATCTTGTTTTCATTTCTCTCTCATCACATTGGGTTGGTCATGGTTCCACATGCAATTTCTTTTTCTTTTTGGGTTGTAGTTTGTAGTATGGATTGACTTGCATGTGTTCGTGGGGAATTAGTTTTTGTTATTCTTTTCTATTGAAAAAATGTGATTATGTTTATTTATGGTTAGGTGTGGTGCAGTACGTGCAATTTTAATATATTCTAATGTTTTGTGTGGAGAAGTATGAATGGTGAGTGAGTACCTTGATTTCCAATACCATGGATATATGTTGATTCAATTAGTTTTGATAGTGTATGGTTGTGATGATATATTTCATGTGTGTGATTGGTACGTTGGATTTTGTGGTTATCGGAGATATCTACTTTTGCATGTGGCAAGAATTATTTTCCTTTGGTTCATATTGTGGGTGGAATTAAGTGTTGTATGAGGTTTTCCGTACCTGGAGACTCTTATGACTCTTTCGCTTGTGTGAAGCAGTGGAAAGGGGTCCTTTTCGCTTGTGTGAAGCAGTGGTAGAGGATTGGTCCGAGTGTTGTACTTTCTCACCTGTTCGAAGCAGTGGGGAGAGGAAAGATGGTTCGCCTTATTTCGGCTCGTTGCGAGTATAGTGCTCGGTGTGCGATGCATCAACGTTTTTACTAATAATTCCTTGAGGAATAAGGGAGACAGTCTAGCTGCGATAGCGGGACACCTCGAACCATCTATTTCTAGGAAACTAGATGTTATTGTGGGGTAAAAGGCCGCGGAAAACCAAAGCTTGATTATGATTACTATGTTTAAGAATTCTAGATGAATGTGATAATCTGTTTGGTTTGGTATGGTTGTTTGGATTTGGGAGTGGTGTGTTAAAACCAAAACTTGATTATGATTGTAATGCTTAAGTGTTTTACTTGAATAAGATGTTGAATATTATTTGTCATGTTTTATTTATGAAATTCTTTTATATATCATTGTTTATGGTTAGCTTACCCCTATTTGTTTGTTTGTGTGTTTGTTGTGTGTGCGATGATCGTATAACGTGTGTGTTATACGGGAACAGATGATAATGCAAATGTTTTTGACATGGAGTAGATTGGCGAGAGGCTGGGTGAACTCGGGAGTTCTTATATTTATTTAGTTGTTTTAAATCAGATACTGAAGATATGTAATTTCCTTTTGTCCACAATTGTTATTTTGATTTTTTTTAGACAAATTGACATTATAAACTATGTAATTTAAATCACATTAAAAGTTTTTTTATTAGTACATTTGCAATGATAATCCTTTTCTGCCAAACACATTCATTTTCTAAATTTACATGACATCCCAAAATTAGGGTGTTACATTTAGCATGGAAATTTTAGTTTTATATATCGAAGAATATCCAATAGGATACGTTTGTAATTTTCTTTTTATAATTTATTTACATTATGGATTTTATGGTAAGTAGTAAGGATCTTAATATTAATTACTAGAAACCTTTTTTTAATTAATTACTAGAAGAAATTTTTTTGTACATTACCAAAATGGGGTTTAAATATTTTATGATTTTAAATTAAATTAAAATTAAAATAAAAGATAATTTGTGTATACTAGATAAAAATTCATCTTACATATTATTATAAATAGTAACATTTTTAATGATTAACTAATTAGAAAAGAAATAGTATCTTAAAATAAATTTATTGAATAATCTATAAAACAATGAAACGGTTCATGATTTTTGAATTTTAATTAATTTTTTTCTACTATAATTAATGATAAAATAACTTATTGGCTACAGTAATCATTGTAAGGCCCATTTTTTGTGATCCTAATGTTTAAGGGCCGCCTAACATATTTTTGTTGGGCCTAAGGCCAACCCATAGGGTTCCCCAAAGATCCCCTTTCAGCCTCTTCGTGTTCCATTCTACTCTTACATTGCAAACAACTCCCTTCTAAGACTCTCTCTTCTCTCTTTTCAGAGCTCTACTAGGGTTTGAGCTAGTTCCTTTGTTGGGTAATCAAACTCTACTTCCGGATAAGTAGAGCTCTAGACCTTTATTCCTTTTACATTTTCCCTCCTGTTAGGAAGCTCTAGTTCCGCTTTGACCTTAACTAGGATCTCAGTTTCATTCTTCTTGGATGCTTTTCCAGTTCCGCAAGCTGCCACATTCTATGGTGCTCTTCTTCGAGTGTTTGTGCAAATTTACTAGCATTTTCCAGGTAAAGGAAGCTAGTGTTTTTCGTATTTTTTGTATATCTGCCCATTTTTAGCTTTGCTTCGTATTTGTATGGTTTTTGTGCTATTGTGGTTGCAGGGAATACCTTGATATGTTGTTTGGTATTGAATGTCTGGATGATGTAGGTGTGAACAGTGACGAGAATTGGTATTTTTGCCTAAGCAAGCTTGCCTCGCCTAGGCGAGAATAGCAGAAGCTTGCCCAGGTTTCTACTCGAGCTCTCGCTCAGGCAGAGAGCTTTCATTTTGAGCTGAATCATCTCGCTCAGGCGAGAGAGGCTCGCCTAAGCAAGAACTCGTGGGAATCTATGTGTTCTGCTTCAGTTGTAGCTCAAGCGAGGGGTCTCACTTTTGGGCGAAGAGCAGTCTCGCCCAAGCGAGAACTCGTGAAACATGCAGTGCTCTCTGTTGGTAGTCTCGCCTAAGCGAGAGCTTGTAGCTTGAGCGAAAAGTCTCTTTTGCCTAGGCGAGGGCCCATGGCTTGAGTGAGACTGGTGCATGCTCTAATGTTGTTCTCTTCCATGTTTTTGATTGTTGGTTACATGATTGATTGGATTGCCTTATTTAAAGTATGAAACATGTGAATATGTATGTATTATTTGATTGTATGGACTGGAATTGACGAGCTTGGTATGAATAAATGCATGAATCGTGAGTAGTTGGTTGGTTGAATATTGGTATGAGTTTGTTATGCATGATAAATCTATGGTTGGTTGGTGAGATATGGCGACGTAATTCCATGAACCTCTTGGTGAGATCTCATGGTGGTGCCGTATGTGATGGACATAATTCCATGAACCTCTTAAGTAAGGATTGCATCCTAAAAGTCTAAAGAGTCAGTTAGTCTCACGTAAAGCAGACTGACTCAAGTGGTGAGAGTAGCAGGAGACCCTAGTCTTTGGCAAGATAATGGCCTTAGATGTTTGAAGACTGACCTTGTGCGTGGTAGGGTGAAACCCATTGGCAATGACTCTGTAGAGTAGTAGAGGCCACCATAAGTGCAAACATCTAGTGAATCCGACCGATTATATGTATCCGGATAATTGAGTCTTAGAGTCTTGTTTGTTTGCTATCACATGCTTGGTTTATTTATGCGTTCTTGACTTTTAAATTATATGCTTAATTGTATGATAAAAACCTTTTTACTCTAGCCTACCCTTCTTGCTTGTGTTTGTCTTCTTGTGTGATTTTTCCTTTTTGCAATGATCACCAATCCTTTGGTGTGAGCAGATATGCGAACTCCTAAGTGATCGCAGTGGCGGCGAAAATGTTGCATCTTAGTTGGGCATGGATTGGTATTGGGATCATTGTTGAGCCCACATTTGAAGAGTTTTCATTATTTTGTAATCACTTACTTATGAGCAAGCCTTTGGACATCTGTTGAACCTTTTTAAATCTGTTCATGGCATCTCGGTGTGCCTAGTCTTTTCTTCCAGTATATTTATGGATAACTATAATGGTTGATACATATATACTTCTCTGTGTGGCTCTTTTTATTATATTGTAAGTGATATTTCATTTAATTAAGTTTATTAATTAAATAGGATGTTACAATCATTTGCTTAAGTACACATTTTGATCTTGAGATTTTAATGCGGACTTAATTGGGATGCGGGTTTATGAAATTTCTAGAGTCATTACAATATAGAATATTAGGTGTCATATAATTACAGTATGGAATATTACGAGTGTTAAGAATTTATAGGGATTGTAACATATGAGATATAAAATATATGATAGATATAAAAGATATGCTACAAAATAAACTTTTTTATTTTATTTTATTTATATATTTTTAATACACACACACACACACACACACACACACACACACACATATATATATATATATATATATATATATATATATATATATATATATATATATAACCCAGGATTAATGTAAAGTCAAATGACTTTACATATTTTTTGTGAGTATAAAGTCATAGAATTATTGATCCGAAAATTTTTCATTTTCAAATGTAGATTTATACGGGATGCGGATTTAAATGAGTGCGGACTTAATCGAATGTTTATTGCACATATATCATCTACCTCCTATTTAGCTCATATAAGAAATATGGATAAAAACAAATTTATTTCAAATTTATAAAAATTAATATATGGTATATCTATTTATAAAAATTAATACATGGTATATCTATACATATTTAGGAAGAATTGGGGATATTTTTTATATTTTAATAGCTTAAATACACCCATTATCGGGGTATGTGTATATATTTTTGAAATATTTATAAATTATTTATTTTAAAAATAATAATTAATAAAATTAAATTAGAAAACTGAAAGATGTATATAATTATAAATATAGCTATAGATAAAATAAATTTTAATTATTAAAATAAAAAATATTAAAAGTAATATTATGTAAATAATATTTTATTATAAGTCATTATTTAAATTCTAAAAAATATTTAATTCTTTTATAGTGAATAATTTTTTAAATTCAAATAAATAATTACTAAAATGATAAAATAATTTTTTTTATTATGAATAATTATTTAAATTTAAAAAGTAATAATTAAAAAGGCAAAGTAGCAAAAATAAAAGAAAAAAAAATATCTCTTATATATAGATTTTAAATAAATTATTTCAATTTTTTTTAAATATAAATTTATATAAGGAAATTTCAAATAAAGTATTAAGGTAAATAAATTTGGTCGTTTTAAAAATCAAATTTAAATGAATTGCATGTGTAGCATCCCATTTAATAGTATAAAATCATTAAATAAAACATCTCATAGTGATAATCATAAAGCATCGAAAATACTAATAGGAAAAAAATAACAATATTACAGTCATCATGTTAAAGATATACTAAAATATCATATTTACACATATCTAAGCGGAAGGGCTAGAAGTTTTTCAATATATATATATATATATATATATATATATATATATATATATATATATATATATATATATATATATATGCCACCGGTATCAAAAGGGTTATCTAAACAATTTCATCATCTCTCCCTTGTACTGGTCCAACCACAAAAATCTTCAATTGCTCAAACCATTTAAGTGATCATTGCAAAGGAAAGGAAACACAAGAAAACAAGACACAAAGGAAAGGGTAAGCTAATATATATAAGAATTAATCATATAAAGTTATATAATTAAAAGATCACACACAAACAATTTTGAATCATTAACATTCTAATTCATACAAAGACTCTAAAACAACGACTCAATTATTCGGATCCATGTCTTTGATATAGGGTAAACAAGAGGCGTGCACTTGTGATGGTTTCTAGACTCCGCAGAGTGCCAGACAAAAGGGGTCATCACCCAACCATACAAGGTTAATCCTTTCAAACCTATGACCAAAGAACAAGTCCACAGGTTAGGGCCTTCGGCCACTCTCACCACATAATTCATTCTCCTGTATATGAGTTTGAATGATTACTAGGGTTCAGGATACCTCTTACCAATCATTCTCCCATACCAAGACATACACTATTAATCATCAACAATAGGGATTTCCATGAAATTCCCCATTTTCAACATGCTCACTCATCACAATTACAATATATTCAATTCATATCTTAATGAATTTCATAAACATGCCTCATATCACTCATATAAGAAATAAAATATACAAAACCAACAAAACAACTAAAACAAGGCTTCAGCGCTCAACGCCCTAAGCTAGTGCTAAGCGCCATTCGTCTTGTAAATTTGGTCGCTCGATAGTAAAACTAGCGCTTATTGCCAAAGACTTAAAATACCTCAGACCTGTAGAGGTCCCCCGCGCTCAGGCAGTGCTGAGCAGCGCTCAGTGTTAATCGTGTCGCAAATTTCGGCGCTCAGCGGTGACAATGGCGCTCAGTGTCACACTAGAAAACAACACATTCACTTTTAGATTTTTTTAGCAATCTAGACTTGATTCATGACTCTATTTGGTACTCCTACTTCATACACTGGTATAAAAGGTTTTAAATTTGCAACAAGTAGTACCAATTAGACTCATGACCCTAGTTCCAATTTCCCAATTATCCCCAAATTCAAACAATACACATGGATTTCAATTTGTCAAACATAGTTCAACATATTACCAGCACAATCATCCATAAATCATTTTAATAGAACAATTCAAAGCATCAATCTATTACACCACTAACATCAAACATACAATTCACTCACTCTAAAAGTTATTAGCATCCCTTACCTGAAAATACAACTCTGCTGACCCAAAAGGGTATTAAACCCTCATTCGAGCTAACAAAGTTTACAAATAAACCTAGAAACAACATAATCATGATTAGGGAGCATAATCAGAACCACTGATCAATTAGAAATCATACAGAGAACTGATATAACACATGTGGTCTAGGTTGTTCCACATGCATCAAATTTAAACGAAGTGAGAGAAAAAAGGTAGAAAATCAACTTACTCGATTCGAGAAATTGATCGAACAGGTTTAGAGAGCTCGCCTTAGGGGTCACCTTAGCATCTCTAACTTCAAACAGACGAGTATAGAAGTGAGAATTCTAAAGAGATGGGAAAGAGCTCTAGAGTTAAAGTTTTTAAAGAGATAAAATGTTTATAACTAATGAAACTCATTTATAAAATTTCTATTTATACTTTTTGTTTTTAATATTAAAATAATCAAGTATTATTATTTTAAACACTATCAATTCTAAATTACTATTTTCTAGGTTCTCACAACAGAAAAAATTACAAGCTTTTAAAAAAAAGTTCTAAAAACAAATTTAATTTTCACTTGGATAGAAAATATATAAATATATAAAATAAAACTATAAATCATTCTTTTATGAATATTATTTTTCTCACTATTCACTTTATTTCAATCACATTATTTTTAAAAAACAATCTTAAATAAAGTTCACCTAATAGTTAGCAAGTAACAGATTGACAAGTTAGATACTACTGTACACATCCCATTAACAATTGATATTAAAATATTCGTACCTATTATCTAACGATAATTTTTTTGTTATCACTAACTATGATAGTAAAAGACATTCTTTTAAAAAAGAAAAAATTGTTGGCACAGTAACTAAAAATATATTTTAAATTAGACTTAAATTCTAATATTTTAATAGAAATTTCAAAAATAATTTATAAAATATCTTTCTGTGTAGAAAAATAAATAAATTATGGAAGAAATAAATAATTTTGTTTAAAATCTACATAATATTGAAATTTAAAGTTCTTAAAAAATATTTACACTGAGATTTAATAAAACATAATATTACAAATCAAATTCATTTAAAAGATTTTATGTTGTGTTAAACAAAATCACCTTGTTTATATGCATATGGTCAACCTACATGTGTGATTATATGATCATGTATATTTCTTAATTATAAATCTTGATATCTCATATGATAATTATGCTTGAAAATAGGAGTGACAAAACAGGTCAGTCTAGTCTATTTTGGCTTATTCTGTTTTTGGTTGTAAAAGACAAGTTGAGCCGGACTGACCTGTCATTGTGAAATATGCTAGGATTTGCAACTCGTCCCGTCATAGAGCAGTCCAATGAGCTGACCTACCACTTATTTTTAATTTTTATTTATAAAATATGTTTATATATATATATATATATATATGAATATTTAAAGCATATTTAATCATATATATTTTCTAAGATTTTAATTGATATTTTTAAGTTGGATAAATTAAAATAATTATTATATTTATATGTTAAATTACTCTATTGTAACTAATAGTTGGAACTTAGTTTGTAAGTGTTATTGATTTAAATTATAATAGTATTGCATATTTAAATCTTTAAAAACGTATAATATAAAAAAAATATTTTTTTAATTATTTTTATTTAAAAAATAAAAAATAAAAACAGATGTCGTGGCCAATCCACTTTGCCACCCATACTTGAAAAGATGAATATATGATTATTTCAATAATTTGAAATTATATATATATATATATATATATATATATATATATATATATATATATATATATAATCTCTATCTTGATATTTTAATGTAATATTCTAAGAATTACACTATCAATTATCTTGTAAATTCATCAAAGGATTGCTAGAAAACTTAATTCAATTGAAAAATACAACCTAAGCTTACACAAAACTATACATAAATACATATATTTGTAAAAGATAAGTCAAATTAAAATTCTTATTTTCGCCCATATATTGCTCCTATATCTATATCTAGTTGTGTATAAAGTACAATATCGCAGGTCATATCAAAGCAACATAGGTAAGGATAAGTTATTCAAACAATTAAAAAATAATATTAATAATACTAATAATAATAATAATAATCTATACTATCTATGTTATTATATAAAAAAATCTCTTCTTGGTGTACACATTTTGTTTCCAATTTTACCTATTAAGTATTTTTTTAAAATTAAAATAATTATTTTACCAAGTTTACACTTTAAGTCATTATTTTTTACAATTAACTATTTTTTCTTCTAAAATTTAACTATTCTTTTAAAGTCAAATAACTATTTAGAATAAAACAGTTATCTAAAAAAGACTAAAAATTACCTACATTTTATTGTAAAAATTATTTAAATTTTACTTTTATAATTACAATGATAATGATTTTATTATTTTTTATTATAAAAAAAATAGCGAACACACATGCATAATATGCAAGTGTTGTCAATAATAATAATAATAAAATGATATTGTCAACACTCAATTTTGTTTGGGTGAATAAATTATTTTGGAAAAAAAAATAATAATAATTTTTTTTAGTTAATGGTAAAAAAAAGGGAAACAAAATTTTCTTAAAAGATTTTCAAACTTTAATTTTAGAAAGAAAAAAAAAGAAGAAAAAAAGAGAGATGAAAAAAAGAAAAAAAAGGAAAAAAAGAAGAAGGAAGAGTCCAATTTGTTTTTAATTTTCACACTCCTCTTCATGACCCTAACAACTCAACATATTTTCTACCCTTTGTTTCTGATAGAGAAGTTAGTGATATGATTCTAATAATTAGAAATAATATCTCTTCAAATGGTTAGAATCAATGTTACTAATTGCAATGGATTGTGTGCTCTGATTTGTTAATGGTTAGAATCAATATTATCGATCTTGATTGATATTGTGCCCTGATTTGCTACAATTTGATTCCCATAATATGTCACTATTATGATTGATTCCTTCCTTATATTGTTCATTACGATTAAGGCTAGAATTTAATTGATATTACAATGTGTTAATATAAATACGCAGTCTGTCATATGAAATATAATGGAAAAAAAAGAAAATATTTTCTACCTCTTTCTCTTTCTTTATTTCTCATTATCACTCATACAAACACACCTGATTTTTACTTGCTGGAAAAAAACAACAATCTTAAGGAAGGAAGCAGAATTAAAAGAAAAAAAGAGAGAAAAGGTAGTTAACAAAAGGGTGAGATTAATAGACTAGTAGAGGAATTCCAAATTTTAAATGGTATGTCACTATCTTTATTTTTCTTTTGATTTATGCATTATGTTGTTCTTATATTTTCTTTAAATATTGTACGCATTTTTTTTACATCTAACTTCGGCCTTTTGCTTAAGGGATATTATTTTCTACTATTCATAAATATCATATTCTAAAAATCATAAAAACTAGCTAGTTTTCTTTATTTCTTTTAGTGTTTGTCCGGTCGCTCACGCCACGTAACACCAATCCTCAAATTTTTGTTTCTAGAAAATATATAAAAAATAATATAAAGATAAGATAAAAAAATTTTCTTAGTTTAATTTTAGTGTTTGATCGACCACTCGCGTCGCGTGACACTCATTTCCAAATAATTAAAAATACCAAAAAACATAAAAAGGTTTTCAAATTATAAAAAAAAAAACTCAAATCAACAATTTCTAAAAGGTTCTAAAAGAACTATGTAACCCTGATTCTCCATTGTAAATAGAGATACGTAGGAGAGAGGATTAATCTTGGTCAGGCCTAAAAAGCCAAAAATTTATTTTTGTTTCTTTTGTGCATTCTTTTATTACTATTTTTGGGGAAAATTAAAAATTTTGGAAAAACCACATCCTTTTGCACGTTTAATTAAAGGTATCGTCTTAAGACAGACATTGTGGGATGCTAATACCTTTCCCACACGTAACCGACTCTTGGACCAAAAATATGGTTTTTTGCAGACCTTGTTTTATCTTTTTGGTTTTTCCGTAGTTTTCCAGAATAAACTATGGTGGCGACTCCAAACTCTATTTTTTCCAAATTTAACTTTTGGTTTGTCGTCCCGTCGCAATTTCGGTTGCGACAGATGGCGACTCCACTAGGATGCTAGAGAGTCTGACCATTTATTTGGATGTGTAAAATTGATGTGGTTTTTCTTCATATTTTTCTTTTCCCTATTTTTTTTTGGGTGTGTATATTCTTGTGTTTTTTTAATATTTGGAATAGTTGTATGTGTATGTCTTTTGGTAGTTGGAATGATTGTCAGGTGGGGGTTTGGATATACATTGTATTCTCCCTTCACACAAACACGTTTTGTTCATTACATGAGTGGGGCTGTATACCCAAGTCTAAGTTGCTTAGATTTGGAGGGGATTGTGTAGTAGTGCCATGGTGGATGTACTTTCCAAGTGGTCATTGTGACAACCCCAACTAGATTTTGTTTATTTCATTAGTACTCCCACTTCTTGTTGTTTACCAACTATCGTGGGAAATGCCATGAAGTGGGTAATAGCTCTAGTGACCTTGATCTTTAGGTATTAGGGAACTATCCTTGTGAGTACATATACTTTGCCTTAGGACTTAAGAGTCAAACCAATGTTAAATTAAGGCACAAAAGGGAGACTATTTGTGTCCTTTACCCTCAGCTTTCTTTGTATATAATATTGAAAAAAAGGAAAAAATGTCTTCTAACGCATAAACATACATTTCATTAGCATATAATGTGAATAAGTGCCCTACGATGCACAAACATGGATTGCATTTCCATTTTGTGGTCATTCATGGTACCTTGTCCAAAGATTCAAACACATAGCATGCACCGGCATAAATTTTAGAAAAAAAAAAAACCAAAAAAAAAATTGCACTAAAATAAATTCAAATTGTTTCCAATTTTTCTTATCACCAAAATCTTGGAATCTTTCTTATGAAAAATGAGAAAATAATAAAACATTTTTTGGTCAAATTAGTGGATTGAATAAAGAAATAAAATGTTGCTTGTTATCATTTCTTTTGAAGCATCTATCTAGTCTTGTATACATGAAATCGCTCAAATCCATTCCCTTTCCATCATTCCTCCACCATAAACCTTGTTTTCATTTTTCATGAAGGATTATCACAAAAAGGGGCACTAATTTAGGATGATTACAAACAACTCTTTTAACACACAGAAATAAAAAAATGAAGAAAAGTCTGCTAGACTAAAAACTCTGAAGGACAGTCTAGGCAAAAAAAAGAAAAAAAAAAAAGTAAGAAAAAAAAAGAGAACAAAATAAGGGGCATCCTGTCATATGAAATAATTTATTTTCCTGCGACTTAGTTTTTTTTTAGAAGAACAATCATGATTTGAAATGATGTGTGGCCATGATTTTTTATCCAAAAAAAAATAATAAAAAAAAATAAAGATAATTATCCTTTGTTACCCAATTTGAGCCTACGAATTAAATTTTTTTGAGAAAAACAATCATGATTTGAAATTATGTGTGGTCATGATTCTTTATCCAAAAAGAAATAATAAAACAAAAAAATAAAAATAATTATCCTTTGTTACCCAATTTGAACCTAAAAAAATCTTTCAAATTACCTTAAACAAGGGTCACATCACGTTGAGGGTTGATATAATATTTGCATTTGTTTCATCCGATTAGTAGTTCAACAATACAAAAATATAAAAAAAAAAGAAAAAAGAAACAAAATGATATGTCATATCAAGAAAGAAAAAAAGAAGAAGCAGAAATTTGGAAAATGAGAATAAGAGGTCAAATATAGAAAGAAAGAAAAAAGGTGAACAAAAAGAAGTCAAACAAATATTGAATGAAACATTATTCAAAGATCCTTGTTCGAAACAACACTCTTATCACTTTTTTGGGCCTTTACTATCATTTACTTCCATACCCTTAGTCTTGGCCACGATACAAGCCTAATAAAATCCACACAGATCAAAGATTGATTGTTATCTTTCGAAGGTTTTAATTTAGAGGAAAGTTTTCATTTGCTAACAGGTTTTTTTCAAAAAACATGATAATTTTTTTTTGAAAAAGTGTGTTCAGATATTTGCTTTTAAACAATAGGGCAGTTTATTTTTGGGTAACATGTTTTCAATGGACAATCAGTCAATTAAGCTAAATTTGGGTTGTCCCCTTTCAGTTTATTCTTCATGAAACTCCATCCCGCTATAAGCCTCAACCTTGACCAACCTTAAAATACTCCATCTTTATCAATCCCAAACTCAAATTAGGACAGTCACTTTGTTTGTAATTCATATATTCTCATAATTCATTCTGAATTAGGGCATTTATTTACATTGAAGATGTCGCACCCTAAATCGCGACGAAACGGCGTATCAAAAAGAAATTCATTTGAAAAAAGAGACTTGAAGTCGCCACCAAAATTTATTTTGGAAAACTATGGAAAACCATAAAAATAAAATAAAGTACGAAAACCAAATTTAGGGTCCAGAAGTCGGTTACGCGTAGGGAAGGTATTAGCACCCTACGACACCCACCCAAAGGCGGTACATTTAATTAAATTTAGATAAGAGATGTGTTTATTTAAAATATTTATTTTTCCCAAAAGTAAGAAAATAAAATGAACAAAATATATTTTTTAGTGAAAATGTACCCAACAAGAATTAACATTGGTCCTACGTATTAATGAGAAATCAGGGCTACGTAGTTCTTCATAAAACTATTGGAAAATGATTTGGAAAACCTTTTTATTTTTGGGAAGTGAACCTGACAAGAACTTAACTTGCTCCTATGTATCTCCATTCACAATAGAGAATCAAGGATCACGTAGTTCTTGATAAAACTTGATTAGAATATTTAATTTTTAAAGTTGTCTTTTGACATTTTTGAAAATAAGTGTCATGTGACGCGTGCGGTCGGGTTGACACCAAAATCATTTTTTATACTTTGTATGTTTGAAATGGAGTGTCGTGTGACGCGAGTGGTCGATTAGACACCAAAACATTTCTACGATTTTTTATATTTTTGAAAAGGAGTTTCATGCGACGCGAGCGGTCGATTAGACACCAAAACTATTTTTATAATTTTGGTATTTCAAAAAAGTGTTATGCGACGCGAGCGGTCGATTAGACACCAAAACAATTTTTACAATTTTTTTATATTAAAAAGAAATGTCATGTGATGCGAACGGTCGATTAGACACTAAAAGAAAAATAAAGAAAATAATTATTAATTTTTATTTATTCTTATTTTTATCATTTTTGAAAACTATTTTAATTTTTATTTCAATTTAAAATATTTTTATTATTTTTTAAATGATGTGATTGAAATGAAATGTGAGATTTAATTAAAAAATGATAAAATTGGAAATAGAAAGTGAGAGTGCATAAGTGAATATATGGGTGCAATGAGAAAAACTACACGCATGGAAATAGGGTGCATAAAGAGAAATGTGTGGTGCATAAAGGAAACTCATCCTAGCCTAAAAAAGGAAATTAAAGGAGTGGGATGTGTGCTTAGTGAAAACGCAGGTACATAAAGTAACATAAAACTTAATGTAAGAGGTGTGTGGTTATTACATTAGGGAGTGCATGAAGTAAATAAATAACCAGAACCCAAATTAAAAGTGGGAGTGCGCAATTTAAATTATGGAGGTGCATGAAGAAAAATGAATCTACCAAATCAAAAAACAAGAGGAAGGTGTGATAGTTAATTATGGGGGTGTGTGAAAAAATATGAATCCGCCAAATAAAAAAACGAGAGGAAGGTGTGATAGTTGATTATGGGGGTGCGTGAAGAAAAATGGAATCTGCCAAACCATAATGTAATTACCTTCCCCGCACTTAATAAGTCCCTTCAAACTTCATCTTCTTCCTTCCACTAAAGCACCAATGCCACACCAACGTTGCCCATCCTGTACGAGGTCGGCGGCGGCACTGCTCACGACAGCACCGCCCACGATGGCACCAACAACCATCTATGCCACCACACCATCATATGCGGCCACCATTCAAAATGCAACCATGCTCACGACAAAGCCGCCAACGGTGACGGCGACCACTCTCGGAGTTTTGTCAACGTCAACATCGGTGCTGCTCGCTACTGCACCACTTAGAGCTGTGTGAAACACCACCGCACCATTTCCTCTGCTTGCATCTTATTCGGGCCACCCAAATCACTGTCGTTTAACGTCACAGCCGCCGTCAGCCGCCATCAGCGTCTGAACAAAGTCCCTACAACAATCTTTTCTCTCGCACAAGAACTTCACTTCTCCAACTATACCCCAAGTTACTCCAACACCAACTCAAACTGCCTCCAACATTTCCCGCAATGTAAATGTTCATTATTGAATCCCTATTTGCTAGCGGTAAGTCAATTCTTTTCTATTTCTCTTCTATTTCAAATTCCTTAAACCCAATTCTTATCTATTGTTACTTTTTTAGTTTTAACTGTTGAGTTGCTTAATCATCTCAAAGCACCAGATTAAGAAACTGATACAGTTCACATGATTCTCATACCATTAACACTAACATCCAACAACAGTAAAATTAAAATATGATAGCGGAGTTGAAGATTGTGTACCGTGAATATGCTTCAATATGTGCTTATTATCTTGTTTTTCCTTTGTACTTGATCGTTATTGATTCAAAATGTTGTGATTCTGGGTTGTGCTTTCAAATTTAGCAGAAATGTGATACTGTAAAGATGAATATCTATGTAAATGAGTTACATGGTTTTTCTCCTTGTAATAAAAAACATCCTATTTGTTTTTGTGTCTGAAGTTGAATCCTGTGAATGAAAATTCCCCTTTCAATATTAACGTGCCCTTTCAAAAACTTATGGAAGTTATTAGGCGGTTATCAAATATTCAATTGTTCCCGCTTCTTGTGTAATGAACAACAATTTTATTTTTTTTATTTTCTTTTAGGATATAAAGTAATACGGTGGTGTGAAAGAAAAACAATGGGCCATTGAGCCCAATTGGTTAACAAGAGCTACACAAACTAAAAACAAGGAGAAAGAAGACAATTTTAATTAGGTTACCAACTCACTATAAACAAACATGAAAAGGAAATCAAAATAAACGGAAACATTAAAAATTAAATTTTTTATTTTTATTTTTAAAACAATTCTATTTTGATTATTTTTGTATTTTACTTTTTATTTTTTATCTAAGAACAAAACCCCCTTTAAGAGTCCTCTTAAACATAAATTAAAGAAACTTTTTTTTAAAACATTTTTAAGCAAATTTAGTTTTACTCCATTTTTATGTAACACTTTTGACTTGTTTTTTTTTTTTGGTAAAACAATTTTTATTTATCCGGACAAAATTGGGTGTTGACAGAAGACTGTGATCACGTTTGGGGCAACTTGTGAAGAACTTGTCATTTTTCAATCTCTTCAATTGGGAAAAGCTAAACACGCTTTTGCACCCTAAGACCATCCTAGGATCTCACACTAGGGGCAAATTTTTAAAGTCCCCATCATTTCCTTCATACCATCAATAATTGTGGGAAAGACCAAACACATCTTGTGCCCCAAGACCAATTCAAATTAGGGCAGCTCCCTAGTTAATCTTCATCACCTCATCCAAGCCTTTTCAAGCCCTTGGCAATTTCATGCATGTCATTCAAATAGTGTTTCAAAAGAAATGATTAAAAAGTAGGGTTTTAGTAAACTGATTAGACCAAAGAAATGATTTGGAAAAGTAAAAAATATCAAAGTAGAATGATTCCATGGATTTGAAATAAAAATGAAATGGGAATCAATTCGAATTTGTTTTCAAAAATAATGAAAAAGAAAAATTCATACATAAGGTATTTCATACATCATACCAAGTTATGCATACATAAGTCATTCACCTTTTTAAATAAAATATTTTTCACCTTTCCGATCAAAACCCTCTTCACTCATATGAATGGTTATCGAATCCTTTCGTGTTAGAAGGAAGCAAATTAAAAAAAAAATACACAATTTTTTTCTATGATGTTTCTCAAATTTATGGTCCTCTTCATTCGTATGAATGACCAATATACCCTTAGTCCAATTTCTGCACTGGCCTCCAAGCCTAGTTCCCACACTAGCCCTCAAGCCCGATTTCAGCACTAGTTCCCAAGCCTAGTTTCTAGTTTCCATACTGGTCCCCAAGTCTAGTTTCCACACTGGCCCCCAAGCCCAATTTCCACACTAGCCCTCAAGCCCAATTTCCACATTGACCCCCAAGCCCAATTTCCTCACAAACCTAGTTTTGTCTAGCCTCAAGCCTAGTTTTCCTTGCTATCAAATTAAAATAAAGGAAAAATGAAAAAAAAAATCAAATTCCATCCATGCATCCATGCATTCACATATGTATCATTATATAGGTTCAAAAAGAAAATCATAACATGTCATGCCTCATCACATCATGTCATCCATCATACTCCACAAAATCAAATTCCACCAATGCATCCATGCATTCACATATGGATCATTATATAGGTTCAAAAAGAAAATCATAACATGTCATGCCTCATCACATCATGTCATCCATCATACTCCACAAAATCAAATTCCACCCATGCATCCATGCATTCACGTATGTATCATTATATAGGTTCAAAAAGAAAATCATAACATGTCATGCCTCATCACATCATGTCATCCATCATACTCCACAAAATCATTGAAAATCATTTAAAAAAAATAAAAAGAAATTTGAAAAAAAAATTTAGTAATGACATTTTTTTGTGTAAGTCTCACAAATTTTAGGCATTCACGCGATGTTTGTCAACACTTCAATAGCAAAATCCAGGTTCTTCGTTTATACATCAAAAACCTTTACGAGGCAATGGTCATTGATTCCCTTATGTTTACATCATGACCCTCTGCGAGACAATGGTCATTGATTCTCTTATGTTTACGTCATGACCCTCTGCGAGACAATGGTCATTGATTCTCTTATGTTTACGTCATGACCCTCTGCGAGACAATGGTCATTGATTTCCTTATGTTCACATCAAGACCCTCTGTGAGGCAATGGTCATTTATTTCCTTATGTTCACATCAAGACCCTTTATGAGGCAATGGTCATTGATTTTCTTATGTTTACATCAAGACCCTCTGCAAGGCAATGGTCATTGTTTTTCTTTACATCAAGACCCTTTGAGAGGCAATGGTCATTGATTTTCTTATGTTTACATCAAGACCCTCTACAAGGCAATGATCATGATTTTTCTTTACATCGAGGCCCTATACGAGGCATTGGTCATTGATTTCCTTATGTTTACATCAAGACTCTCTGTGAGGCAATGGTCATTGATTCTCTTATGGTTACATCAAGGCCCTCTGCGAGGTAATGATAATTGATTTCTCTACATGGTAATGATCGTCGAATCTTTTGGACATAGACCTTCTCCTCGAGATTGGTTTAATTTTTTTTTCAAAAAGTAAAAAAATGGTGTGTCAGATCGGGACCCTCTACGTGGTAATGATCATCGAATCTTTTGGATATAGACCTTCTCCTCGGGATTGGTCTATTTTTTTTCAAAAAAGTCAAAATTACAAAAAAAAAGAGATTTTCGGACCGGGACCTTCTACATGGTAATGGTTGTCAAATCCTTTAGATATAGACCATATCCTCAGGATTGGTCTAATTTTTTTTTTCAAAAAGTAAAAAAAAAATGGTGTGTCGAATCAGGACCCTCTGTCTTTCAATCTGTCTTCATTTGAAACCCGAACGAAATTAGTGTTTTTATCTTTACTTATTTTTTACTACGATAATATGAAAAAGTCAAACTTTTATATATCTAGTAAAATCTATGTAAAGAGGGGCAAAACTGTTAACAAATAATTTCGTCCGGGTGAATAAATTTATTTTTGAAAAAAAATAAAATACAAATAAAATAATACAAATTATTTTTGATTTGTCAACACTCAATTTTGTCCGGATAAATAAAAATTATTTTACCAAAATAAAATAAAATAAGTGTCACATAAAAGGGGTAAAACTAAATTTGCTTTTAAATGTTTAAAAAAAAAGGGAGTTTCTTTAATTTTGTTTAAGAGGAATTTTAAAAGAGGATTTTTTCTTAGATATAAAATAAAAAGTAAAATACAAAAATAATAAAAAATATAATTATTTAAATAATAATAATAATAAATAATTTAGTTTTGAATGTTTTCGTTTCTATTATTTTCTTTTTCATGTTTATTTTTATAGTGAGTTGGTAGCCTAATTAATTTGTCTTTTGAACCCTTGTTTTTAGTATGTTTACCTCTTGTTAACCAATTTGGGCTCAATGGCCCATTATTTTTCTTTCACACCACCGTTTGCTTTATATTCTAAAATAAAATAAAAAAAATAAAAAAATAAAAAATAAAAGAAATAAAATATTTGTTCATAACACAAGAAGCGGGAACAGTTGAGTATTTGATAACTGATTGGTAACTTCCATGAGTTTTTTTAAAAGAGCGCACGTTAATATTGAAAGATGGAACGACCATTCGGGGATGCTTTTCTTCACGCACAAAAACAAACAGGATGTTTTTATTACAGGAAAAAACATGTAACTCATTTTTTCACACATAGATTCATCTTCACATTATCACATCTCTGCTGAATTTGAAAGCACAGTCCAGAATCACAACATTTCAAATCAATAACGATCAGTACAAAGAAAAAACAATAAGCATATATTGGAGCATATCGGAACAAAACCAGGTTAATAATTTCCAAGTTTACTATGATGTTTTGTGTTTGTTTCATTGTTGTTGTATGATTAATGGCAGTAGAAATTTCCAACTAAAAATAAAAAAAATTGAATTGAACATTTTTCTGTTAACAAAATTGGTAAATCATTAAGTTACGAAATAGAGGAAGGGATTAGTTTGGGTATGTAGTGTTAGGTATTTTCTTCCTTAATTAATGGCTAAGAGAGCCCCTGAGAAAAGATAGGAGAGAGAAACAAATATTTTGATTTTCAGCCTGCTTTTTCATTCCTTCCAAAGGTTATCTATAGCCATACAAAACCAAAATTAGTTACGATCAGAGGGTCCTCCTCATTTGTAGGAAAAGGAATCTACCAAACAGAAATAATAACTAAATTATTCTATGCAAAGAAATACTGTGACAGAGCACTTCTAGAAGCAAGCTGACGTAGTGAATTTTATGGGATGTAATCCTTCAGATAAACTGATGTGGTGGTAATCCTTTTGGGCCTTACACTAGTCAAATGGGTTGTGGTCTGATTGCTAACATGTAGACATTGGTTGTGGGTGAGAAATAGAGAGGGAAGATGGCGATGTAAGAAGCATTAGTAGTTGGTGGCAATCTTTTTGACAGAATGGCAGTCGCGGCGGTGGTCTTGGTGGCCCGAAGAAGACACGAGCAAAGGAGACGGTGTGGCGGTGTTTCGCACGGATATAAGTGGTGCAGTGGCGAGTAGTGTCGGTGTCGACGTTGACAAAACCTCCAAGAGTGGTCGCCGTCTCCGTTGGTGGCTTTGCCGCGAGCATGATTGCGTTTTGAACGTGATTAGTAGACGCATATGATGGTGTGGTGGCGTAGATGCCTATCTGTGCCATCGTGGTCGGTGCCGTCGTGAGCAGTGTCGCCGCCAGCCTCGTACGAAATGGGCAGCGTTAGTGTTCGTGGGTGATTGGTGTGTTGTGAACGTTGAAACGAAGTTTGGGGAAAATTCTGAGTGTGGAGTTTGGGAGAAGATTAAGATAATTGGACTTAGGGTTTTTGGCAGATTCACTTTCACTTCATGCACCCCCATAATTTAATTCTCACACATCTGCAGATCTGTTTCATAATTGGGTCATTTGTTTTGTTTTCTTTCTTCATGCACTCTCCAATGTAATAACTCCAATCCCCTTGCATTTAGTTTTATGTTATTTCATGTATTTGCATTTTCACTAAGCACACACCCCACTCCTTTAATTTTCTTTTTTAGGATAGGAAGAGTTTACCTTGTGCACCACGCGTTTCTCTTTATGCACCCCATTCCATGTGTATAGTTTTTCTCATTGCACCCACATACTCACTTATATACTCTTATTTGCTATTTCTAATTTTACTATTTTCTAATTAAATATCACATTTCAATCACATTATTTTCAAAAATAATATAAATATTTTAAATTGAAACAAAAATTAAAATGGTTTTCAAAAATAATAAAAATAAAAATAAATAAAAATTTAAATTTATTTTCTTTATTTTTTCTTTTAGTGTCTAATCGACCGCTCACGTTGCACGACATTCCTTTTTAAAATACAAAAATTATAAAAGTTGTTTGTGTGTCTAATCAACTGTTCGCGTCGCATGACACTCCTTTTTAAGATACAAAAAATATAAACGTTATTTTGGTGTTTAATCGACTACTCGCGTCGCACGACACTCTTGTTCAAAAATATAAAAAATCATAGAAATGTTTTGGTGTCTAATCGATTGCTCGCGTCGCACGACACTCCCTTTTAAAAATACAAAATATAAAAAATGATTTTGGTGTCAACCCGGCTGCACGCACAGCATGACACTTTATTTTAAAAAATGTCAAGAAACAACTTTAAAAAATTAAATATTCTAATCAAGTTTTATTAAGAACTACGTGATCCTTGATTCTCCATTGTGAATGGAGATACGTAAGAGCAGAGCAAGTCCTTGTCAGGTTCGCTTCCCAAAAATTAAAAGGTTTTCCAAATCATTTTTTAAATAGATCTATAAAGAACTACGTAGCCCTGATTTCTCATTTTTAATTTCCCTTAGTTTGTTCAATATTTTCTTATTTTTTGGGCAAAATAAATAAATATTATAAAATAAACACATCTCTTTTACAAATTTAATTAAAGGTACGCCTTTGGGCGGGCGTCGTCAGGTGCTAATACCTTCCCTACGCATAACCGACTCCCGGACCCTAAATTTGGTTTTCGCAGACTTTATTTTATTTTTATGGTTTTCCATAGTTTTCCAGAATAAACTATGGTGACGACTTCAAATCTCTTTTCAAATTAATTTATTTTTAGTTCGTCGTCCCGTCACGATTTAGGTTGCAACATTCATTAATGGTAAAAAAAAGGTGAAACAAAATTTTCTTAAAAGATTCTCAAACTTTAATTTTAGAAGAAAAAAAAGAGATGAAAAAAAGAAAAAAGAAGGAAGAGCCCAATTTGTTTTTAATTATCACACTCTCCTTCAGGAGTCTAACAACTCAACACATTTTCTACCCTTTGTTCCTGATAGAGAAATTAGTGATATGATTCTAATAATTCGAAGCAATATCTCTTCAAATTATTATAATCAATATTACTAATTGTGACGAATTGTGTGCTCGGATTTGTTAATGGTTAGAATCAATATTATCAATCTTGATTGATATTGTGCTATGATTTGCTACGATTTGATTCCCCTAATGTGCTGATACCATGAGCAATTCCTTCCTTGTATTGTTCATTACGATTAAGGTTAAAATTGCATTGATATTGCAATGTGTGAATATAAATACGCATTTTGTCATATGAATAGGGATGAAAAAAAAAGAAAATATTTTCTACACCTCTCTCTTTCTTTCTCGTTATCACTCATATAGATACACCTAGTTTTGACTTGTTGGAAAAAAACAATCTTAGGGAAGGAAGCAGAATTAAAAGAAACAAAAATCTTAAGATGGGCGTTGTGGGATGCTAATATCTTCCTCACGCGTAACCGACTATCGGACCAAAAATATGGTTTTTTGTAGACCTTGTTGTCGCAACCAAAATCGCGACAGGACGACGAACCAAAAAAATAAAATTTGTAAAAACAGAGATTTGGAGTCGCCACCATAGTTATTATAGGAAACTATGGAAAACCATAAAAAAGAGCATGGTCTGCGAAAAAACCAGATTTTGGGTCCGGGTGTCGGTTACGCGTGGGGAAGGTATTAGCACCCCACAATGTCCGTCCTAAAACGATACCTTTAATTAAATTTGCAAAAGTGATGTGGTTTTTTCAAAATATTTAATTTTCCCCAAAAATATTAATAAAAGAATGTACAAAAAACAACAAAACTATTTTTTTGATTTTTTGGGCCCGACGAGGATTAATCCTCGCTCCTACGTATCTCCATGTGAATGGAGAATCAGGGTTACATAGTTCTTTTATGAAAAACTATTTGGAAAATTATTTGAAAAATAATTTAATTTGTTTTATAATTTTGAAAATCTTTTTATTTAAATTTTAGTATTATTTTATTATTGGTGTCATGCGACGCGAGCGGCTGGACTGACAATGAAAATAAATTCTTTTTTTTTTATCTTTTTAATCTTTTATAATTTTTCATTTTTTGAGTTATTTAAAAATGGATGTGGATGTCAATTTGACGTGAGCAACTAGATAAATATTAAAAAGTAAATAAGGAAAACTATTTTTTTATTCTTAGATTGGTATATATTTTTTAGAAAAAAAGAACGAAAGTCTAAAATGGGTGTCATGCAATGCGAGTAGTCGAGCAAACACCAAAGAAATAGGATTTTTTTTTTATGATTTAAACAAAATAATGAAAATTAAAAAATAAATCAAAAGAAAAAGAAACTAAAAATGATGTACCTTCTACCTTTTTATTTCTTAGCTCCTTTTATAATATTTTTGTGTGTTTGTTTATCAAGAGAGATAAAATGAGATGCGTCTGTGTGGGTGGTAATGAGAGAGAAAGAGACATTATAGAGAATCTTCTTCTCTCTTTTATTTTTTACCTCCTTCAATATGTTTTTTTTGAAAGAGAGATGGCAGAAGAGGTGTGTATGTGGGAGTGATGATGGGAAAGAATTAGAGAAGTGTAGAGAAAATCTTTTTTTTTCAGTCCCCGCAGAATGCGTATTTATACTCACACCTTGCAATATCAATGCAAGTTCAGTCTTAATTGTAATGAACAATATAAGGAATGAGTTGGTCATGATAGTAGCACATTATGGGAATCAAATCATAGTAAATCAGAGCACAAAATCAATCCCAAATTAGTAATATTGATTCTAACCATTAACAAATCAGAACACAAAATTAATCCCAATTAGTAATATTGATTATAACCATTTGAAGAAATATTTCTTCTAATTATTAGAATCATATCACTAATTTCTCTTCCAGGAACAAGGGTGTTGAGTTGTTGGGCTCATGAGAAGGTGTGCGATAATTAATAACAAATTGGGCTCTTCTCTCTTTGTTCCTTTTTTTTCTTTTTTTTTCATCTGTCTTTTTTTTTCTTTTTTTTTCTTCTAAAATTAAAGTTTGAAAATCTTTGAAGAAAATAATGTTTCACATTTTTTTTTTATTTTTTTTATTTTTTGAAAAATAAATTTATTTACCCGGACGAAATTGGATGTTGACACTTGTCTTATTTTTTGGTTTTTCTGTAGTTTTTCAGAATAAACTATGGTGGCGACTCCAAACTCTACTTTTCCAATTTTAATTTTCGGTTCATTGTCCCATCGCGATTTGGGTTGCAACAGATACGAATAAAACAATTCTTATAACAAATCATAACAATATAAGATTAAATTTTAAACGGAGAAAGGATTAAAAAGAGTTTGGATTTGAGGCACGCAAGGACTATCCTTAGAGAGAAACGCCCCTGACTATACAAGGTAAGATAAAATAATATGCGTTTCTCTCCCAAGACACAACAATCTCTCAGATCGATCCAATACAACAAAAGATCTCTAAACTATATTATCTATACACAATTTCGTTCGAGTGAATAAAATTTGTTTCAAAAAAATGTAAAAAAAAAAGTGTTAAATAAAAAGACATGAAATAAAAGTTTATTTAAAATTTTATTTTCGGTAATTAAAAGAATTTCTTTTTAAAAAAATAATAATAATTTATTCATTTATACATTTCTCTTTAGTTTCTTTCTTTTTTTTATTATCATTTAAAAGAATTATAAAAGAAGGAAAAAAAAGAAAATACCAAAAAAAAAAGATTAGAACAAAATCCGATTCATTTTTAGCATTCACGCCCTTTTCATTTTATTTTGGCACCTCTTATCAAAATGAGCTTGTATCCCAATAATCTTTTCACACAATTACCTATATTTATAGGTTTTTTTTTAACACTTGTGTCTTACTCTTTAGAGTACCCCATTCCTCTCCATTCCTATACTGCCACACGACACCAAATGATACACAAAATCCCAATTCCGTTAAAGGAAACTATAAACGACTTTGGAAAACAGGTCCCATTTTTATCACTCACCCATGTTCTTCACCATCAACCTCCATCATTTTTTCCGGTCTCTACATCATTAAATAAAAAGGACAATAATATTTTGACACCATAATTTCTTTTACACCCATTTGACAATACTCCTTATTATTCTTTTTTTTTTTAAATACAAAAGTTAACTTTTATTAAGACCATTTTATCTCTATAAAAATTGTTAAATGGTGTAAAAGAACATTTTTCCAACAAAAGTAGGGTTCTCATACACAAGGCACCACATGCTATGAAAAGAATATACATTGAGAATCCCACTTCATCTTCACGTTTGTTGTAACATCCCGATCGGGTATTACGAATTTAAATAGAACAAAATAGAAATAATATTAAACATTTTTTATTATAATTTCATTTCCAAAAACGCAGGAAATTTAAAACTTTATTACCTTAGAATTTATTAAAATATCCATACTTATAAAACTCGATTACAATACCAAAGTCTGATAATATAAAAGTTTACAATTTATTTAAAAACATAAACTTGAAAACTCAGATAAATCTTTTCTCCCACATAGCCCACACTTCGGCTCTATGTCTCACCAGATCCACCTGCAACATCATCTGTTTCCGTGTACCACGTACACGATCATCGCCAAACACAAGTAGATAAGGTGAGCTTTCAATTACATAAACATATATAAATATCTATACATATATACATGATATAAACCATACAAGTTCACCAAAGGAATTTTTATCCTTTGATTCCACACCACATGGTCGCCACCATGTTACCCGTATTCTACGTCTTCTGATGATTACCTCGAGATGTCTTACTGCCACACCTACCAGCCACAACTGGTAGAGCACGTGCGAAAAACCATGCTATGGACTACACTCAGTAACACCAGGTGGGGTTCCTAATACGAATATCATTCGTAACGTCCCAAGACTACCAACCTCATTGGTCTCACACGAGCCACAACTCACACACTCACACCGACAACACTCGCCAACCCGATCCACAACTCAAGAGTTCCTCGTGTTCATCCACCATCTCGAGCCACAACTCAAGAGATGTCATTCCAAGCCACAACTCGAGGAATGCAACGTGCTTAACCCCTATCCCGAGCCACAACTCAAGGGATACGTTCTAAGCCACAACTTAAGGAACACCAGCAAGCCGATCTTTAAGGTATCACCCAAGCTTTGTAGATCACGCACATCCAAAGCAAGCAAAACATATTTTCTGCCTCTGCAATATCGCCTGCCGACTCAGGAGCAGCGCTAGGCGAAACTCGCTTCCAGACTGCGTAGCGGGGGACACGTGCCACCAAGCGCCAAACGCCTTTGATGCCTTTGACTCTACAGCTTTCGCCTAGTGGGACAACCCTCACCGCCATGCGACACACGCCTTTGTTACCCTCGAAAGATGCAGCTATCGCCTGGCGGTCCTAATATTATCGCCAGGCGTTGCACCAGTACTCAAGTAGTACAAGTTTTATTCAAGTTCAGGTGCATTTGCACACCCACTAAACTCACATAGTCACCCATCCAGAGTATCATAGGCATAAATACTGATTTTCTCAATCGTTCCACTATCACAACTCATTTCCGGTACACTTGTTCATTACATTCATCACATATGAAATCCTAAGTACTCATACTCATTCTCCCATTATTTATTGTTCCATCATGCTCTCTCCTTTCTAAACATAGCTAAATCATTATTTCAAGCCTACAAGATTCTTACCCCATTTTTCCTGCTTAAATTGAAAACTTGGCCACCCAAAGGATACCACAAACACCTCAGGCTTAGGTTACTGCCCCATCCATTCCTGAAACTGGTTTAATTCCTATTCTAGACCATGTTTAGTATCACAAATTTCTCCCTTGTGTAACACACTCATGGATTCATAATGGCTTTCATATATTTTCTTCTCCATTCTTCCTCTGCTCAAAATTTCCTATTCCATTGATATAATCAAAATATCACAACTGAGTTCCCCAGCTCCCTTCGCATCTCATAGCCACACAGTGTAGAATTCACTGTGTTGGCGCCTAGCGGTGATTCAAGTGTCGCCAGGCGATGCATACTATTTTGGGCACAACCCATAAATTTTCTGTACTTGCGAAAACACCCAAAATTCCCAATTTCCTTTCTCTGCATATTTATACAACTTCGCATGTAACTCTCTATACAGTTGTATAATTTCACCACCTACAACCTCTATTCACATATTCCAGTGCAGTCCAACAACCAATTAACCTTATGAAATAAAACCCCAAATTTCCAAACTCTAAAGGAACGTTCATACAATTTTATCTAATCAACCTCAATTGACAACATAATTGCTTGATTTCTCACTTCCAATAATTAATTCAAAGATAAAACCCCCTCCATTCCAGATCAAAATCCATCCAGAACACACAAAAACATCAAAATTGAGTCATTGTATTCGCGTCGCCTGGCGGGTATTCATCACCACCAGGCCCTTCATCCAGAAACCTAGAAAACTGCGTGCAACAAGCAAGAGTTGCTTGGCGGTCAAGGTCATGCCGCAAGGCGATTCCTCTTCAGGAACCTAGAAACAACACAAAAACATCATGAGTCGCTTGGCGGCTTTGAATGCCCACCAAGTGGTTTCTGAAAAATTTCCAGAAACCCAAAATTTCAAACGTGATAGGAATGATTCATGCATATACATATTATTCATAAAGCAAGTAAACTTAAAACACAAAGCTAACGAGTTCTAGCTCCCCTAACCTGGATTCCTTGCTCCAAAAGTGTGCAAATCTTTGAGTCCTTGATCCTAATTAGCCTTAGCTTGTGGTTCCTCCTTCAAGACTCTTTTTCACTCTCACTTCTCTCTCTTTGCACTGTGATTCACTCTCTCAATATGGAAAAAATTAAAGAAAGTTTAATTTGGATTAAGCAAGGTTTGAACCCATAACCATACAAATGACAAATCAATGCACAACCATTCAACCAAATCATCTTTTGTGATAATTCCTAAAATTCTAGGATTTTATTATCACTCATCATGATCAAGCGTATTATTAAAATAATAATCAATTACATAATACACAATTGGCATACATAAGACTCAAACCCAATTTTCTCACACAATCAAGTACTCTCAACCATTTGACCTAGTACTTTTCCACGTCATAACAATTAGCATTTAATGTCATAAAGGCTCCCACTACTTGCATTTATTAATTATTTATTTATTTAATTAATTAAATTTAGCGGATCTTACATTTGCCTTCTTCACTAATTCTCCAAATTTTAAGATTTACCATCATCGCCTTCCATCTCCATTCCACTGATGCATCAAATCATCCATCTCCTTCAATTCACCACCATCATCCAACCACTTCCATCATCTCCAAAAAACCAAATACGCCTCACACAAAGTCATCATAGTGTTGGACTAGTTCCAAAAGTGCTTAGAACACTAGTGCAAAAGACTCGATGTGGTTCCTTATGTTAAATCCACGTTAACGTTGTTTGAAAAAGTGTCATTTGTCAAAATCTAAGTCTGCCACGTGTCAAAATCATAGGAGTTTGATTTTGACACGTGACATACCTAGATTTTAACCTATGACACTTCCAAATGATGTTAGCGTCAATTTAATGATAAGGGTCACAATGAGTATTTTTACAAAAATAGAAACTCAATCCAAAAACAAATATAAGGAGTAAAACGAATCAAAGAGTTAAATAAAAGGACAAAATTACTAATTAAACCTACATTTTAAATAAGTAATAAATAAGTGTTTTTCATATAAAATGTTTAGGTACTTGAAAAGATGTTCTTAAAAGAACATAATATGTACCTCACCTGTTGGCATAAAAACTATAACATCATTGTGGTAAGCTTTCTCGATTGTGACCTTGATATTTTTAATGAGTGCAAGGTGTTTGTGATAATGTTTCGTAAGAAAGCTCCAAGAATATTCCCATCAAACATTAAGACAACCAAAAGGTTATCTAGATGTGAATGTGCACTTCAAGGGAGCTCAAAAGAGATAAAAGAAGGATTCAATTAAGTGGGAGAAATAAACACAAGACAATAAACACAACATAAATGGTGGAAGCATATAAACGAATACAAGACATATAAACTGAAAAATGAAACAAAAAGATAAAGAGAATAGAAGAGGAATGGGGAAGAAAGGAAGACATGCCACTTGGGGTACTAGGCCACCTAAGATAAGTGGTAGTTGTCGCCCCTTGAGCAAATGTTAAAGATAAGACCAAGAATAAAACATTCTCACAAGAGCAAAGTTCTTAAAGTACATAAAGATGTCTCTCAAATTCAATATTAATCGACCCTTTACATGTGGTTGAGAGGCTCCCTTAAATAGGCATGGGTACCTCAATGCATGTATCCGGATAATTGAGTCTCGTATGTTCTTTACTTGTAACATGTTTGTGATAGAGGATTATCTCAAGACTCCATACAAGAAGAACTTGAAGACGAACTTTTGGGTTTTCTTTTAGAAATTAGTTATGTTCTATGTTTTTGGGCTTTGAGCTTTTTTTTTATAAATTAATTTATGCTTTTATGTTTTGGGCTTAGGGCTTCTTGTAGGGTTTTCAGGTTTACTTAAACTTATGTGCCTATAAATAAAGGTACTAAAAACTGATGTAGACACTTTTAGTCATATATTGAATTTGATTTCATTAAAAAAAGGATTTTCTTTGTTCTTGGCTTAGGCCTCTGGTTCTTATCAAAGATTAACATCTTTAGGGCGAATCTTCACTTGACTTATCAATCTGCTAGATTGTGGCATCCTCCATCTTTGTCATATTCCGTGTTCTTCTTTGATTTATTTGTGTCGTGCCTCTTGAGGATTCAAATTTAGAAACGATCATACTCTTTCCTGGATAGGATCGTATCATCTGGTATCTAGAGCAAGGTTCTGATTTGAATTTCCTCTTCTATGTTATTTTTCTGTCATATGAAAAAAAAAACTACAATTTTTCAATGTTTGCTTATTGTGTGTAAAACCCCTAAGGTTGTTTCCAATTTGGTTGAATTTTTTTATTTGGCGTATTTTTTTTCTTTTCTGTTCTCTGTTTAAATTGTGTATTTCTACATATGATTCGTGGAATTTTTTTTTTGTGCTTGGGATTTGCAAGTGCACTTACTTTGATTTACATGAGTATTGAGTATGAGGGTTTGAAGGATAAATTGTTTAGTTTGTTATTGTGTTGAACTGCAAAAAAAAAATACAACAAAAAAAAATATTATGGATCAAAGTCAAAAGGCAACATATATATATTGAAAAAAAAAGGATAAAAAAAATGGGGAGTTCAACACAACTTTTTGTTACAATTTTATTTGTGGTTTATTGATCTCTACTTGCAATCAGTCTTTCTCTCAGAGTCTCTGTGTTGTCTCCTTTAACTCTCTTTGGTAGTCCTATTATTTTCTAATTTTAATTTTCTTGTTTTGTGTTTTTAAAATTCCTTGAAGTTTTGTCTAGAGTTTGAATTTTCTTTGTCCTCTTAAGTCAAGATTTAGATCTAGCAATATTTTTCACATTGTTTGTTCACTCTTTGCTTAAGTTACTAGAGCTTTTTGCCAAGCCCTAAAGGGAATTTGAGTGATAAAAGGCAAGAGAGTACATTCAAGCAAAGCCTATAAGTGTGATACATGAGTGAAAAATTAAGTGAAACACTTAGCAGAGTGGTGAGGTAAAAATAAATAAATAAATTATTGTTGCTAACATTTGCTTGTTGGGCATGACTTCTTCCAAGAATAGTGAGCCTCTATCACCTAAGACTGCGACACTTATGGTTGCACTTGATAAGCTCACATTACAAATGAATCAAATGCAATAACACAATCAACAACAATTCGAAAGGCTCCAAAAGTTTAATGAGGATGTGAGCGTGAGATTAGAGGGAGTGGAGAGAAGAAGAAGGAGACATGATGATTCATACCATTCTTCTCATAATGATGAAGCGGCACATGTTTTTAGGTCGTGACGAGGCCAAAGACGAGAGGCATTTGGGAACCATATGCTTAGGAGGGATAATGATGAAGAGGAACATGGTTTTAGACCAAGGCGAGATCAAAAACGATAGGAGTTTGGGAACCACACACCTCGAAGAGATAAGATGTGGAGGAAGATTATAATTCCTAGATTTAATGGAGCTAATGACCTGGACGCCTACCTGGCATGGGAAATGAAGCTTGACCAAATCTTCAACTCTTACGATTATGAAGATAATGATAAGGTACTTATGGCTTCCTTGGAGTTTGAAGGTTATGCTATGAATTGGTGGAATCAAATCACTGTGGACATAGCTAGGAGAAGGCGGTCGCCAATTTCTACATGAGAGCAATTAAAGGTAGCTATGAAGGAAAGATTTGTGCCTCCTTATTATAAAAAGGAGATCTTCAACAAATTACAAAGACTTTCACAAGGAAATAGGAGTGTTGAAGAGTATGTTCAAGAGATGGAGGTCACCTTGATGCAAGCTGAAGTGGAAGAAACACATATGGCTATAATGGCTATATTCTTGAATGGATTACATAGGGAGATTCAATATGTGGTGGAAATGCACCATTATGAAACCTTGGAGGATCTTATTCACCAAGCCACCAGAGTGGAACAACAACTCAAGAGAAGAAACACCTACAGGAAGTCATCCCCCTCATAGAGAGATAAGGAGAAATATAAAAGGGAAGAAGTTACTTCTGCCATTCCTAAATCTAGGGAGAAGGATTCAGCAAATGGTAAAGTAACTTCTCAATCTAATAATGATGATTCTTCATGTTCTAGTTCAAAAAAACATTTTAAATGTTTGGGTAGAGGACATATAGCAGCCGAATGTCCCAATAGAAGAACTATGATGTTGTTGGAAAATGGTGATTACATTAGTGAACATTCCGCGGGGGAATCATCTAAATCATCTAGCAGTGATGGGAGGAAAAAGAGTGTGAAGTACTACCTTTGGAGGTAGATCTCTTTATGGTTAGGAGATTGTTGGGTAGTATGAATAAGGAGTTAGATGACACTCAAAGAAGAAATATTTTCCATTCTAGATGTATGGTTAGGGGAAAGGTGTGTTCACTCATCATTGATGGAGGAAGTTGTACAAATGTAACTAGTAAACGGCTAGTGGAAAAGCTTGGTTTGGTGACATCTATGCACCCTAGTCCTTATACTTTGCAATGGTTGAGTGAGGATGGAGAATTGGTGGTAGATAAGTAGGTGAACATTGCTTTCTCTATAGGTAAATATGTCGATGAGGTAGTATGTGATGTGGTACCTATGGAGGCGAGTCACTTATTGTTGGGGAGGCTTTGGCAATATGATAGAAAGGTAACCCATGATGGTCTAACCAATAAGTATTCTTTCCTAGTTAAGGGGCAGAAGGTGTCCATAACACCTTTATCTCCTAGAGAAGTTTGTGAGGATCAAATTAAGATGAGAGTGAGAAGAGAGCAAGAGAGAAAAGAAGGAAGAGAGAAAATTCCAGAAAAAGGCAAGAAAAAGGAAGGTAAAAAAATAAGGAGTGATAAAAGCCTTTTATTAAGAGAAAAAGAAATAAACAGAGCGTTAATTAGAAAATAACCCTTATATTTGCTTATGCCTAACAATATTTGTCTCTCTTCTATGCAAGCTTATTTGTCTTTAGGTATGGCGCAACTTCTCAATAAGTATGATGATGTCTTTCCCAAAGACATCCCTCATGGTTTACCTCTTAAAAGGGGTACTGAGTATAATATAGATCTCATTCAGGGTGCATCCCTTCGTAATAGGCCAACCAATAGGAGTAACACAGAAGAAACTAAAGAGATACAGAAGCAAGTGGAGCAACTTATAAATAAAGGATCAGTTCGGGAAAGTTTGAGTCCCTGTGCTATTCTAGTCATTCTGGTACCTATGAAAGATAGATTGAAGACGATGTGCAATGACTGTAGAGCCATCAAATATATCATTATAAGGTGTGTATTTGACCTGGGAGGACCTTTAGAATTCGGGTCGAATTCTCTCCAAACAAGGTAGAATGATAAAGAATCTTCAAGTGAGACGAATTTGAGGACAAATTCTTTTAAGAAGGAGGGTATGATAGAAGTCTATTTCCTAAACTTCAAGTGGTACAAATTTGAGGACAAATTCTCTTCAAGAAGAAGGGAATGATAGAGGACTATCCCAAGACTCCATACAAGAAGAACTTGAAGACAAACTTTTGGGTTTTCTTTTAGAAATTAGTTATGTTCTATATTTTTGGGCTTTGAGCTTTCTTTTATAAATTAGTTTATGCTTTTATGATTTGGGCTTGGGCCTTCTTGTAGGGCTTTCAGGTTTGCTTAAACTTATGTGCCTATAAATAAAGGTACTAAAACTTGATGTGGACACTTTTAGTCATATATTGAATTTGATTTCATTAAAGAGAGGATTCTCTTTATTCTTGGCTTAGACCTCTGGTTCTTATCAAAGATTAACATCTTTGTGGTGAATATTCACTTGACTTATCAATCTGCTAGATTATGGCGTCCTCCATCTCTGTCATATTTCGTGTTCTTCTTTGATTTATTTGTATCTCATTTAATAGGATACCGTTTCCCAAAAAAAAAACGTGGGAAAATTAAAACCAAAAATAGTAACAATAACATAGTTCGAATGTACCCAATCGTTCTATACAAAAGTTACTAAAGTTTAGCATAAATAAATTTTACATCAAAATCAACAAAAATAAAGTTTGCTTTCAAAAGCCCAAGTAGTCCATGCTCTCCGTCTCTAAGTATCTCCTAGCTCACCTGTTAAATCATCTGCTCCTATGCACAATATATAAACATATACATGAATTAAATATGCCACCTATCCCAAAATAACATAACTTAACATTTCATGATTTTCAAAATTACCCAACAATATATCCCAAAATAACATAACTTAACATTTCATGATTTTCAAAATTACCCAACAATACATACTATGGACTCCTCGCCCAATAGTAGCTGACGGAAACAAAACAGTTCCTTGACCATCGTGCGCCCGACACATGTAATCACCATACTAAGGATTCCTCGCCCAATAGTAGTCTGAGCGAGCTTAAAACAATCACTATTACATACAATCAATACAAAGTCTCGAGCCAATTCAACCTCTCACTAGGTTCTCTCTACCTTTCCACATTCATCCCAAGCTAAGTTTAGTAAAAGTAAAGATTAAGTTCCGTCTACCAAGGTTTGAACTCGTGACCCTCCACTCATAATGCCAAGCACAACCACTATGCCAAGTCACCTTTGGTGATACACTTCAATCAATAATAGTTTATATTATCAATTCCATACACATACATATTATTAAAAATTAATAATAAAACAACAACACATAATTGACATCCATAGGAATCAAACCCAAGTCCTCTCACACAATCAAAGTACTCTCAACCATTTGAGCTAGTACTTTTCCACACCACATTAAACCATAATAAATGCCATAAATGCTCTTTCTACCCGCATTTATTAATTAAGTAATTATTTAGTTAATTAATTTTCGCGGGTCTTACATTCCGCATTCATCTCTGTCATATTCCGCGTTCTTCTCTGATTTATTCGTGTTGTGCCTCTTGAGGATTCAAATTCAGAAACGATCATACTCTTTCCTGGATAGGATCGTATCAGTTTGCCTTTATGAATGAAATTTACGTGATTTTAACTTAAGTTTTGTTGTATGAAATCTCTTTTTCAAAATTAGCTTATCCTTTTTTTGTGTTGTTGTGCTTTGTGTTTATTTTCTTCTTTTGTAATATCAACTTAATTAGTGTGAGCATATGAAGATGCAGGGTTAGATGCATCCCTTGGTGACGAGGAACCAACAACTTAATTTTTCAGTTTTATTTTATTTTCTTTTTGTCATGTATAGTTTTGGAGATGATATTGTAATTATTAGGTCCTCAAAATCTATATGCTATATTAATATTTTTATATCTTTTGAATAACTATAATGATATATCTTATGGTGTGAGTTATCTTCTCTCGATTATTAATTATGAGATGTCTTCTTTTATATGTTTTATGAATCTAGATTCTTTGTTGGGTTTTGACGTGATGTTCATCTATTATGCCTTTAAAATATATTGATAGTTACTAATTTTAGAATTTTAAAATATATTAAATACTTTTTAGAGTACCAATATAAATATAAGTATTTTTAATGTTCAATAGAAAACAACACCAAAATAATCCAATAAAGAATTTGGACTGATGTTACATTCTTCATGTTTGAATAAGAGGAAAACTATTTAATGGACTAATCTAGTTTGAATCTTTTATTTTTTATGATCATGTAATTTTAAAATTTGAATCATTATTAAATATTTTATATATCAGTTATTTATTATATAATTTAGTTAGATTTATGAAATTATATCTTATATATATAATATGCTTGTACTTTTAATGTTTGAAAAATTGTAGAACAAAATATCTATATCTATAATAATATTTTAATATATCTTTGAACTGTACTATAAAATAAAAAATAAAAGAAATATAATTTTAAAAGTTTTTATCTATACATTTTAATATTACGATATAGGACAAACCACTCAATTTTCTTAACAACGTAAAATACTAGAAAATTTTATTACTTTTATATAACTATTTATTATTACTATATATTATTATTATTTCTTGAAATTCATTGAGGAATAGAGTACCACTTTGGCATAGGGTTAATAAATCTTACATGAGCTAAACTTTCTATTGCATATATTCCAATACAGTGGTGGTTGATGGAGCAAACGATATGGGGTCATTTGCCGGTGCTGATGAGGGCAAATTCCAAAGAATCTATCGAATACGTTCTTCAAGCCCTTTGGAGAACTCGAAAAACTGGTCTTGGCACTTCTGATCGATGCATCATCCAAGACATGCTTCAACTACACAATGAATCTGATCTCGACCCAGTACTCGCTCTCTTTCTTCTATGTTTATGGATGCATAGTAGTAGTAATGATCTAGGTTATGTTTGGAGAAACTTCATATGTAAAAGAAAAAGAATTTATCTATAAGCCAATTTAGTTTATATATACGTTAGCTTTTAGATTTTCTTTTTTAAATTTTTTAAACTTTTTATTTTAACTTTGTATGATATAATATAATGTTACGTTATGAAAAAAGACAATTTTTTTCTTTTCATTTTTCTCCTGTACAGATGTTGATCTAGAAGTTCTTCTATAGAAATCCTTATCACGGTACAGAATATAATTTTAACACTATCTGCAGCTTCTGGTTTGCCTCCGAATGTTAATCAGGAGGTGTGTTTATGAGAATACTTCAAAGGAGGATATTCCAAAGCTGTTTCCTGATGAAGTTCTGCCTGAATTGCAAAAATTGTTGACACTTCTGTTGCAGAAGTTTCAGCGACAGTGGCAAGAAGATGTGATGAAAGATCAAGTAAGTTGTTTTACTGTATACTTTGTGAAAGTGAGCTCAATTGGGTACTTTAACCTGAGATTAAACATTTAAGCTGTATTGTTTTGAAGAATATTGTGCCTAGATTAAAGGCGATGACATGGAATATGGCAAATCTGGAGAAAGGATCAGCAGACCCTGCAGCGGTTATTGATTTGAAGGTAAATACCACCTACAAAACTTGAGTAGAGGACGGACTTTCCTTCCTTCAATGCTCATTTATGCTGCACTTGACTTTAAAGACAAGTGAGAAGTAACACATGTGCGTATCAATTAAGTGTTCTGGCCTGGCTTTATTATGAAGTAGATATGCATATGTATTGTATGTAAAATAATCAAATGTTGTTTTGTGTGATTTTATTGTTTTAACTGTTTCCTTTTCAGCTTCAAAATGATGCTCCATTTCAGTTGGGAGTTCAAGATGTAAAGTTCCAGTTGGCTACAGATTCTATAGATATGATGCTGAAAGCCATGCACTGTATTAGAGACCAGTTTTCTACCATGGTAAACATTATACTGAAGTTAGTACTTTTATCCAGATTGGATTTTATACTCATATTGTCTGCTGTTTTCTAATGAGCTCGTTATATGTTGTCAGGATGAGGCACTAAATGGGCATTAGCACCGGTAAACCAAAGGAATTTCTTAGAAGTTATTTTTACAAGGAATGGTATGTTTGACTAAATTGTTGCATTTTGCTTTTAGATTTACCCAGTACATATGTTTCTTAGTGAAAAAAATTGGCCAAATTTAACATGCTGAAGTACCTGTGTTTGAGAATTTAACTTTAGCACGGTCATCATCAGGATACTAGTCAAATTGCATTTTCTTCGGATTGATAAAATGGTATTTCTGCAAGTATAAGAGAATGAGAGGATATCAATTTGCTTATTGGTTAGAATAGGTCAGTTGAGCTAATTATGGTTCAGTTAATTGGTCTAGTTTCTATCAATGTCTTATCTTACTAGATGGAAAAAGCATAAACTTAATAAACAATGATTCTGAATTTAAAAGGGGATTTTTATTGAATTCAATAATACACTGTTTTAGATACAAAATTGGAGCCAAGGCTCCTGCAGAGATGACTTCTCCCCTCTTACATCTGACAAAATTTCTTTTCCCTATATAACAGAGTATAACTACATAGGAATACAACTCTCCCCTCTCACAATAGCTTCTCTACAAAGCAATTTCTTTCTGCAATAGCTGTTCTAGCAACTTCTTTCCACAAAAGAACTGCGCTACATAGCAGTTTCAGAAACCTTGTGTGTCTTTCTTGAGTATACCTTCCAAATGGCTAGTTTATAGATAACTGGTTCTCCTTCCAGCCCAACAAAGTCTAGGGTTGTATCGTTATACCTGCTGTAAATGCAATCTTGTCCTGAAGGCTGAAGCTGGAAATTGATAGCTGTTCCTCCCATGTTGCATCTTCAGCTGGCTTGCCCTTACGTTGAATTAAAAATTACTTCATTCTTTCCTGCATCTATACTTCCTCTAGTACTCAACCTTTTTGGTTCATCTTGCGCTTCTAGTTCAGCCGGAAGTTCAGGTTCTGTTGCATATAAGCCAATAGTTTTTGGCTGGAATTCTTTGGCCAAATGGAATGGAGGAAGTTCCCTAGAAGTAGCGGGTAGCTTCAATTTGTTAGACAGCTCTCCATTTTTCAATATCTGAAAATAACCATAAAAGCGTGGAGCAAGCTTCTGGTTGATATGCTGTGCAAGCATAGCTGTCTTTGCAGCCCAAGGTTGAGGAAAACTTACTCTCCACTAATTCTGTTCCTTATATACTTCCTCATCGGTACAATGTTTCATCTGTTTTTGAGTATTGTATAAATGATGTTTGAGCTGTTTTGGTGGATGGAATGTGAGGCTTTCTTCCATATGCCACCTGAAACGAAGTAGCACCTGTTGTTACATGAAAATTGGTGTTGTAATAAAATTCCACCCAAAGTCAGCCGAATAGATCAAGTGGTAAAAACCACTTCTGATTGGCTATCAATTTAATTGTAATAGGATGAATACATCTTTAAATCTTTTCCTCGCAGCGTCAACAACTCTTACCAAAATAAACTTGCAAATAAGTGTCAGGATCCCTTAGAATAGATTTTGGAATTCCAGGAAGTGAAATGTATTCTTGCTGTGTTGATGGTGTTTACTTACAATTGAGACAAATTTACGCGTTACTAACTCTTGAATGATAAAGCTTTCTTCAAAAGTCTGTGTATTTTAATATTAACTAGAATTGGGAGGTGAGAAAATCATTTAAATTGACCATAAAAATTCTTGTTATTCCTTTTAGTACAGTTTGTAAAGTGATTACTGAAAAATGAAATTTTGAATTCGTTTTCAGCACAAGTTTAAATTTATGTTGCATGGAGTACAGTACTGGTACCGGATACCGGTACCAAATTCAGCGTTTAAAAAAAGAATGGGTACAGGTACTTGATATAAGTTTTGTAAAAATATATAAAGAAAATAATTAATTATAAATATGATTAAATTTTATAAATGGTAAAAACATAAATAAATATAATTTACTATTTAACAAAATCAACATGACCAAAATACATATCTCATAATAAAGTACTAGAATATATAAGTTTTAACAACAAATATCTAATGGATGTGTTCTAGTTTTCTCTCACAATAAGACAATGATGATTGTAAAAGAGTTTCGATGCATTTTATTGAAGCCTAGAAATTTCAACACTTACATGAACCACCATTCTTCTAGTTTCAAATGAAGTAACCAATTTTTTTATTGTAGATTTTTTATAGGTATCTGATACCATGGTTTTAGGAGTACCTGTGCTGTGTTTTTTTGCATAATTTGAGTTACGCTGAAATCTTTGTCCCCTTTTCTTGTTTCAGAGGTTAAATTGGCTCTATGGTGGAGCTCAACTGAAAACATGAGATTCTGAATACATAATGTTAATGTAATTTAGATTCTCAATTCTCAGAGGCTGAGCCTTGGCGTAATGGTAAGGTTTACTGCCTTGTGAGTGCCTAGATACTGGAAACAGCCTCTCTGCTTTGGTTGATAAGACTGCTACCAACCTCTGTACCATATGGATACCTAAGCCATTGCGCCATCCATTTTGGTATTTTGTTCACAATTCTCTAATTTGTCACTCTTGTATATTTGATAGCTCTAAGAACAATGTCTGAAATAGTGAAATACAAAGCTGATGGTAGAATTTAGCAGTTCCCTTTTCCTAGTGAGAAACTCCTTTGGTTGTGGATGTGACAACCTCGTACATAACTTCCTGCGAGTCAGTTTTTTTTTTCTCGTTTTCCCTTTGCATTCTCAAGTTGTAAACATGAATAAGATCTTTAGATTCCCTTTATGGATTACTTTATCGGGCATCAGCAATTTCTGTTTCGATAAACAAAACGATGAACTTGTTCAAAAGAAAGAAATGTGACCAAAACTACTGATTATTACGTAAGAATTTACACAAAATTTCACATTTCACGGTTTCACCCAACTCAAAATGAGAGCAATAAACTTGCAAAGTGCAAGTTGCTTTTTACAAAGGCCTTGCCTTGCCCTAAGATCTTGTCGTGAGCTATGATGGGAAACAGATAAATTTGTTACTGATGCATTAGAAGTCATTCTTCTGGGATGCAGGTCAAACCCTGCTGTTAGGAGGCATCGGGAGAACCCCATCAAAGAAATCACCAAAATAGCCACGGGGCTCATGTACTAGCCTTGAGATGATATCTCTCAGCGTGATCAGTCCTTCAAGATTCCCATCACTGTCAGCAACGTAGACCCTATGAATCTTCTCATGGTCAAGCAGTTGAATCAGTTCTTTGATTGTGCAATCCTTATTGCATGTTATCAGTTCACCTGACATTGGAAAGGTCCCTTCATGCTTCTCTAAGTAGCTTCTAACTGCTGTCAGGAAGTCTTTTGCTGTAATAGATCTGTCATAGGGAAAACTCATAAATTAGCATGGAACGGATATAGAACACCGAAATAAAGATTAGAGTGATAAGGTCATTTATTGGTTAGACGGAAAGGAAGGGAAGGAATAGTCGTGGGTTAGATTCCTGCTAATAATTTGTTGCTAACAATATGAAGAGATAAGGTTGGTTTGGTGGATTTAGAAGGGAGGGTAGAATAAGTCGTGGGTTCAACTTTATCAAAAATTAACGACTAACATTTGTCGATGGGGAATATAAATAATGTGATGACAAACCTATAGTCATGGTAGATTTCTGGAGCAGTTAGGAGGAATTGAACATCTTGCAGGCTGATGTTACCAATTGCCCTGCTGCCACCCCTTTCCATCACTGGCAACCCCCCAATCCTCTTTTTCCTCATCAGTTTAAATGCTTGAAGCACTGGTTCATCTTCATAAACCTGAAAACAAAGAAACCTATTAGAGTCGATAAATATAAAATCAGCACTTCCACTTTAGCTTTTGTTGAAGTTAAATGAAATGAACTTCTACAAAATTTAATTGCAGATATGTAGATTCTAACTAATGCAGAAAGCTCAATTTATTTTATGTTATTATTTTTTTCTCCTATAAAAAATGTTTATGAAAAAGTTATCCAAACAAGCCTAGTTCCACTGATTATAAGCTTAATAAAACAGCTGTGGATGCCTTTGATTTAGAATTATGGAAATCCATAGTCAACCTTGACACATTTCAATGCATTAAGAAGCATGATGTATGTATGTATATATATATATTATAACAAAGTAGATTAATGGTACACTTTTTCCTATACATGCAAGAGGGTGTCTTCTGGGCATAATGGTTTGGAGTTGGTATATTGTGGCATATTATAGTAAGACTTTGTTAGTATATCATAGAGTAATGTTGTATCAGAAGTATACAACATGGAGAGTTTGTTTATTGGTTAAGGTGCAGTATAAGCTGACATTCATAATTTTCCATCATGAAGCAGAAATTAAACATAAGACAGTTTTCCACCTTTATAATATGATTTGGTGTGACCATGGGAAGACCAACTTGAGATAGCTTCTTGGTTCCCCAACTCTCAAACCACTGAAGACCAACACATTCTGCCAACATGTGAATGACAGAAGACTGTGTAATGATGTTTTGAATTCGACCTGCACCTAAGTCAACAACAGGAACACTCTTCATCTTGTACTTGGAAAGCAGCAAAAGCATGGTCAAAAATGAGTTTGATCTCTCCAAAGCGAGAAAGGGGGCCCAGCGGAATGACCCTGAAATGTCACGAACCTGTTTGCTAAACAATTAGCAACTGATATAAATGAATTATAACCAATGAAAACAAACCTGTTATTAGTTTGCATTGATAAGTCCAACACACAACCTTGGTATCCTTATAAAGTTGAGAAGAAGTCAGATCCTCAAAAAAGTTTCCTGAAGTTGTCATGGCAGATTCAAGGCCTGAGGCTTCATGTTCAAAAGCAGAGGTTATTCCATTGACAGCAGCCGAAATAGCAGATCCACTGGATGGACTCCTAGGAGATGTGGGATCAGACTGTCAACAGCATTGATTGTCATATTCAAAGCGTGTGAGAAAAAGAATCCACTAAAATCACTTCGATATCAACAAGGAAACACCATTTTTCAAATAGTTCATGATCAAATTCAACATTTTCATCCAAGAAACTATCAAATCTGTCTTCTACCCAGAACCGAGAAACAAAATTCACATCACCCCACCAGAATACATATAAATAATATAAAACATGATACAGTCCTTTTAGCATGTTCTTGCTTCCTCTACCAAATTTCTCACTTCTGAGCTTTACTAAATCAAATCCACAAATATGTTATTTACACATCATTTTTCATGAAACATCTTTTTTTCTGTTGGAGAGGGGAAGTAGATAACTAATTAATCAAATTGACAAACCAACCTGATGCAGAATCCATACAACAATTCCAGCAAACTCAACTATTCCTATGTATCTGTCGATCCAACTAGCATCTTCGGGAGCATCTACATCCACCACAGGTGCACTGAGAATGTTGTGTTGTGCAAGCAATTTCACTGCTTCTGCTAGACTGGTATCTGATTTTATCTCAACTTCTGAACAAAATTATGAACCAAAAAGAGTTACATTTTGTGTAGAATTACAATCTTTCTCTTCGTGTCAGTTGATCCAAAACACTCGGTGTTCATCAGTGCAAAAACATTTGCGTAGTTTGTCATCAAATACTAGAGGTCAATTTTCATGTGGGGGTATAATGATTATACTATAGTCAAAATCTCTTTTTTCATCCCTAAGAATCAAGGTTTGAAAACTTATAACTGCAAGTACAGTACAAAAAAACTACAGAAAAATACAATTTATGTAGTCACAATTACTTCAAGAAAAGCTTATCAGGAAAAATCCCAGTTACCCTTTTCCAAAACTTGGTGAAGATTGATAACTGAAGTGATGTGAGTGGAATGAGTACCTTGATTTGAAGGAGGTAAAGGAAAGGCAGAGACAGGGATGCTCTCAAAGCAAGCATTGAGCTTTTCATCAGGACTAAGCTGTGGCTCCTGAACGTCCCATAGATCCTCCACTCTCAACCCCACCTTCGCCTCTGGGCTCCGTGGACTTTCTTCCATTGTCACCATAACTCCCACTCTTTCTTCTCAAACACCAATACTCAAAAACTAGTCTTTACACATCCCCATAAATACTTCAACAGAAGAACACATAATCTACTAACACTTCACAAGCTACTTCCCATACACCGAAGATCACCACCGCATGATTTAAAAACTTGGAACACAATTCGTTGACTTAGGAACATGGAAAAACGTGGAGGAACACGATGAGACTACACATCGTGTGATGAAGTGTTTGTTTTACACGTAATGTCTCATTGTCTTGTCCTACGTTGTATAGCGACTAGTAATCACCGAGCTTATCCAAAGTCTGTATTATATTTTCGGCACACGTCCTCATCCGACATACCACTCTTATTGCTAATAATGGTGTGCGGTGCTATCGTGCGCCATTGAAGCTTTCTCACATTACTTCATTTTTCTAAGAATGGTTGATTTTAGTTTTAGCTATTGTTATTTTTTTTTCTTTAACTATCTTTTTTAGGGTTAAATATAATTTTGTTTTTTTAACTTTGAATGAAAATTGAAATTAGTCTCTTAAAATTTTGAATTAATTTAGTTTCTTCATGTAAAAATATGTGAGTTTTAGTTCTTTTAACAAACTTTTATTAAGTTTATTTGATATTTCAATCATGCTTTTCAATTAACATTGAAGCAAAAATGTATCAAACGGAATAAACAACTCAAATGTTATCATGAGACATATGACGCATTTGAAGTGTCAAATCAACTCAACAAAATTTGGTTAAAATAACTAAATTTACTTATTTCTAAAATTTAGGGACTAAATCGAACCAAAGTTTCAAAGAGAAACTAAATTCAATTTTCACTACAAGTTAAGAGATCAAAAATATATTTAACTTTTTTTATTTGCTATTTATCATTTTAATTACTTTTTTCTATATATTTTAAAATATTATTTATAATATTTTATTTACTCGGGTAAATTTCTCTTTAAATATTTACGTGAGAGAGAAGTAACGATAAAATTAATTTATGCACGCTTTAAAAAAATTATACACTAATTTTCTTACAAATTAAATTAATTTATGTATAAACTAATTTTGTCTTATAAAGAAACTAGTTCCATTTCTTTCTTCTTTTTTCTTGGTTCATATTAAAAAACTTGTTCAAACATTTTATATATATATATATATATATGGATAAGAACTGAAACAAATTAAAATTATGTGAAAATTAATATAAATAATTTGACTAATTTCTAAATACAAAACCAAAGACTAATTAAATGTTATTATATATTTCATTCAGTTTTATTTTTTCCTTGAAAATTAGTTAATTTTTGTGTAATTTCAATGGACACAAATGTTCTCCTCTTAGTTTTGATAAGTAATGATTGATTTCTTTCATCAGAACAACAATGATTGACCTTATTTATGAGTCACCATTTATATGTATACTTTCTTTACACTAAAGAGAGGACAATGAGTAGGATATTTATGTTGGGCAAGCTGATAGGAGAAAAGGGAAAATGATTGGGACATTCACTATTCATTAAGCTGACTCGATAATATATTATAATTTTTCTCTTTCCCCTTCACTCCAACAATTGACTGATAATATTGTTGTTCTTATCCAAATCCCAAAATATCTTGTTTCAAAGTAAAAGAGAAGGATAAAATAAGAGGAACTACTTGTAGTTTAGGTTCTATGCGGAGAGGAAAGTTTATTTTTCAATTTTTATGATTTTTTTTTGACGCATCTTAGTTAAAAATATCTTTACAAACTAAGGGTGTGTTCTTTTGTGTGGATAAATTAGAGGGATTGAAAATAAATTTATATGGATTTGAGGAAAATAATATGTCTATTTTTTTAGTGAATATAGAGATTAAAATGAGTGAATTTGAAAATAAATTTTGTGAAAGTTAGTGAGTGATTTGAGTAATGTAATAGATTAAAAAAAATTAATAAATAGAATTTGAAGATGACTAAAATACCTAAAAATATATGAAATAAATTTTAAATATTAAATTTTAAAAAATATTATTTAATAAATTTTAATAAAAATAATAAAACGATAAATTAAATTAAATTATTATTATTTTTATAATAATTACTATTATTTGAAGTTATTATTAATAATTAATATTATTTTAATTATTATATATATTTTTTATTATTTATTGTTATATTTAATTATTATTATATATACTAGCGAAAACAAAAGCATTATCACACTTGTGTGTATGTATTTTATAAATATACATGATATTATTAGAGCTGTCAAAATGGATAACTCGATCCGACCCGGCTCAACCCACCAGGGGTTGATGATTTAGTGAGTCAACCCAACCCGGCTCACCTTTTAGCGAGCCAAAAAAATTCGAATCTGGCCTGACCCACTACAGGTTGACGGTTTAAACGGGTTGGCTCACGGGTTCACTTAATTAAAAAAATACAATTTTTTTATTTATTTTAGTCAACTAAATTATAATTCTAATTAAAATCTAAATAAACTTTAATACAATCCAAATACAAATCAAAATAAAAAAATACACATTATTTATGTGTTTGCTAAAAAAAACAACATAACATGATCCAAATGTAAAGCACAACTTAATAAAAAACACTTGTGTGACCCTTTTATCGGCGGCTTGATGAGTTAACCCGGCTCACCACGGGTTTAACCCGAATGACCGGGTTCTAGATGAGCCGGGTCAAAAATCAACTCGTATTGAAATTTGTAAGAAAATTTCAACTCAACCCAACCCGAACCCATGGTGAGCTGGGTTGGCTCGCAAGTTCCAACCCATTTTGACAGCTCTAGATATTATATCAGTAAGTAATGATATTATAATGTTATTAAATTAATATATAAAATTAAATTAAATTTATTAAAAAATAAAGTGAAATATATAGAAAAGACGAGAGAATAATCGTTGATAAATAGAGAAAAAGAGAAGAAATAGAGATAGACGGTTTTATAAAAAGCTTTTAAAAGTAACAATCACTTTTAAAAAATTTAATAAATAATTATATTCTAAAGGGTAAAATTGGTATTTTGAATTCTGAATGTCGTTTGGTGATAAAACTACATTCATTCATTAAAAAAACTTAGAAGTGAGAAAGATTCAAAGTTTGGAACAGAAACAAAATTCAATTTTGCATGAAATTTAAAAAAAGATGGTTGATAAAACCCATTTTGGTCTAACTTGTTTTTGGACAGTTGAAAATGGGTTGGACGACCAACCCGTTTACATATCGCAATCCAAGAAAGGCAACCAATCCTCTCCCGTGATAGGGTAGCGGGCTGACGGGCTAGCCCGTCTGACACTGACACGTCCTTTAATTTAAGAAAAATTGAGAAGAATAATGGTTCATCATGTCTTCAAATTACTTTTATAAGTTCTCAACCTAGCTTGTAAATGTGACGCAAGAATATATTCAAACATTCAAGCAGAAAAAATGAAGCATGAAAGCAAGGGAACAATCTTTGTTATTTGCATATTAATGTGAGAATACCCAAGAAGAAGATAATCCCCAATTCGGCAACAGGCACTTTGGATCGAAAAGGCAATGCCCCCAAAACACACACAAAGCATAATAAATTGGGAAGGGAATGCACCTATGACATTGGTGTTGTGGGGGACCAATGCCGACGTGGGTGACTGTCGTCGCCTAGGTTAGATTTGTCGTTGTGAGGTCACAAAGCATGAACGATTAAGACAAAGGGCATCCCCAACAAGAAGAGAAAAAATCATACTTCTTGAACAAACCTGAGACACAAGTTGTCGTGGGTGACTGTTGTCGTCGTCAGCCCGCTCGCCATCGTTCGCGCATTTTTCCTGGGTTGGGTTCATGGTGTGCCTCTCGTTTTCTCTCTCTCATTGAAGGTGTTTGTGAGTGAGTGTACTGAAAAAAAAAAGTTAAACACACCACAAACAAATTAATGATACAAGCCATGATGGGTCAGACCAATTTACACACTAAAATGGGCCATGGACCAACACGCGACCAACCCATTGTGCAACCTAACAGGTTGATGGCCAAACAGACCGGATTGATTCAATCTCACGGGTTCAATAATCTAACTCGACCTACCTATTTCCTCACAAGTTGACTGGCCAACCTGTTAAGTCAAACTCGTTTTATCAACCCTAAAAAAAGCATAAACATTTTACTTTTTAATATAAATTAATAATAACATCCCTTATTCATTTGAAAAATAATAGGTTTAATTATGCATTTGGTCCCCATTTTGGAGTCAAAATCTCAAAATAGTACCCAAATTTTTAAAAGTCTCAAAATGATCCATTTTTTTGTTGAAACGTTTCACGTTTGCCCTTTCCGTTAAGTCAAGGTTGACGCCGTTAGAGGGAGTGTCACGTGTCAGTTCCTCGATTTTTTGAATTTTTTTATTATTTTTATTTTTTTCTTGAATTTTTTTAAAAAATCAAAAAACTGACACGTGTCAAGCTATCATCGTGCCACATGGCAGTGACAGAGTGATGTGGCAGTGACAGAGTGATGTGGCAGTGACAGTGACACGTGTCAGTATTATGCCAGATGTCATTTTCTTAGTCTCAATTTGGTCCCTTTATTTTAATTTGTCTCAATTTAGTCCCAATTTTTGTAAAAATTAGCAATTTTGTCCCTCTTCAAATTGAAACAAAAATTAATTTTATATAAATGTTATACAAATATTTTTATTAAATTTGATATTTTTATTCAAATTGATATTTTTAT
>Ga0214543_1001300_pt1 | contig 47808 bp, 34 predicted proteins | sample CNSS2metaG_FD_160094 | JGI IMG/M metagenome (GOLD analysis project Ga0214543, IMG submission 160094) | Root nodule microbial communities from cowpea collected in UCLA plant growth center, Los Angeles, California, USA - CNSS2 | ecosystem: Host-associated > Plants > Roots > Nodule | place: USA...
TCTATTATAAATCATCACAATCTCAAATTCAAGATTGAAAACTCAAGAACATACAAAAAAACGCAAAAAAAAAAAAAGAATAGAGGCAAAACAAAAATGAAAAAAAAATGTAAAAATGAACCGTACCAAGGGGCGAGATTCACGTAGGCAATGGAATCAACAAGAATGGCCTGTTCGACGGCCAACCGACACGGTGGAGGGGTGAATGCTGTGGTTGGCGAGCTCCTTCTACCAGAATCATCTTTTTTTTTCTTCAAAATATCAAAGGTTGAAGACGCTGGAATAGTGAAGTGATTTGGGTTTTTTAAACCTAACTAGCTTTACTGTCTTGGTTGAAACTGAGGAAAAACTCTTAGGCCTCGGTTAAATGCTAAACTGAGGCATAAAACTGTGTCATCAATTTAAAATATTTAAAACAAAAGGAATTTTAAAATTTTTGAGAGTTTTACTACCTCGGTTTACTTGACAACCGAGGCATAAAAGTTTACTTAAATCACAAAAATTGCATTGTGTCTGCATATGCCTTGTTTGCGCGAGAACCACGCAAATAGGGCGTTGTCAAAATATGAAACTACACTAGTGTATCCTTGGTCGAATCCAACCTCTTCTTTAATTCCATTAAGATAATCTTCTTAGCAACTTCAACTTGGCTATTGGATTGAGGATGCTCCACAAAGCTTGTCATGTGCTTAATGTTGAGATCGACATAAAACTCGACTAGTACCTTGTCAATAAACTCCTGTTATTAGTGACACACTCTACCAGCACACTATGTTTTTCTGAACTAACTTTTGCATGTAAGACCCGTGGAATTTAATTAATTAAATAAATAATTAATTAATAAATATGGGTAGTAGGAGCTTTATGGCATTTAATATTGATTGATGTGACTTGGAAAAGTACTAGCTCAAGTGGTTGAGAGTACTTGATGGTGTGAGAGGGCTTGAGTTCAAGTCCTATGTATGCCATTTGTGTGTTATTTAGTTTATTATTATTTTTAATAATTTGTGTGATCATGTTGCGTAATAATATAATCATAGAATTATATTAATCATCATGAAACATGGATTAGTTAAATGGTTGTTAGATTGATTTGGCATTGGCATGGTTATGGGTTCAAACCTTGGTAGAATCAAATCAAACTTTATTTTTGTCAAAATTCATTTTGGCATGAAGGTGAAAGGGCAAAGAAACCTTAGCTAACAAAGGAGCAGTAATGGCCCTTGACAAGAGGGGCTGAAAAATAACTCAATAATGGCCCTTGAATAGCAATTAACCTCACCATTAAACTTGTTTTTCATTTTGGCTAATTAACTCTCATTAAGACCTAATTAAAAGGCAAATTGGAGGTGAGAAAGAGGGTTTGCTTAGTCTATTCTTGTACTGCACAATAGGAAGGGGAAATTCAGAGTGAAAAGTGAGTTTTGAGTGACGCGTAGGAGCTGTTTTGGGAAGGAATCAAAGGGAGGACTTTGGTGCTCAAGGGAATACTCATAATTTAAACTCTAAGCAAAGGAAAACCAGGTTAGAGGAGCTAAACCTATTTTCATAAATTGTATCTTTAATTTGTATGAAAGCATGTGCAATTGGATGTATATAAACTACTAAATTTACAAATTTCGAGTTTCTGGCAAATTTCAAGAAACTGCCTAGCGGGCTATTCATAGCCACCAGGCGACTCATCATTTTCTGGGGAGCTTTAGGGTTCTAAAGGTGGAACCGCTTGATGGCACAAGCTTGGCCGCCAGGCGACGCATGGCTTTGTACCCAATTTCTGGGTTTTCTGGATGAAGGGCTTGGCGGTGATGAACACCTGCCAGGCGACGCAAACCATTTTGGTTCGATTTTGATGATTTTAGGGTTCTGGGTTGATTTTGATCGGGGAAAGGCTAGTGTTAAGTGTTAAGGATGATTTGATGTTGAAATGTCATTGAATTTCGTGTAATTGATGATTAATTTGAATGGAACAGTGTAAATAAATGTTAAGGTTGGAAAGTTTGGGGATTGATACTACGAGACAAATTGGTGATGTAATTTTAGGGAATGAGTGTGGGTTGTACATTGGTCTGCATGCGAGTGAATTCGCGTGAGAATTGCAAGAAATGGACAGGGAGAAGATTAAATTGTGAGATTTGGGAGTTCTCAGAGGGAGGAAAATTCTGGGAATCCAGAAATCATACACACCACCTGGCGCCATCGTAGAGACATCCATTTTTGCGTGGTTGCGGGAATTTTAATGGTTTTGTGATTTTAGGAAGTTTAGGTTCTTGCTAAATGCGGGTTTAGAGATTGTATTTGGATGTAAGCCTTAGTGATGACTTGTGCAAATGAGAAGTAAGAATTAATTCATTCTTTTGTGTGAGGGAGGGATCATTATGATGCAGTAGGTGCAGGGGAATACGGGATGATGTTCAGTGAAGTGTAAATTGTAGTTAAGAGTGACTAGGCATACAATGTAGGGAATGCACTGAAAAATGCTAGTAAAAGGAGAGGTGAGAGTTCACATAAATATGTATATGTGTGTATATATATATATATATATATATATGTGTGTATATATATATATATATATATATATATATATATATATATATATATATATATATATATAATAAATGGGATGAATCCACATAAATTTGGTAAGCTTTGGAAGAGATGAATAACTTGAGGTAAATCCGACACATTGGGATTAGGGGTGATATTAGTAGTGGTTCCATTTAATAGCAAGTGGTGCTTATATCAGTTGTAGAAGGCATATAAGTGATCGGGAATAAGTGATACCAAGGATGACTAAGAAGACGACTTGAATTGAGAAACTCTTGGTTTGGTAATTCTGTTGGTGGTAGTATGTTGTTGGCATAGTTAATTGTGTGCAAAGGGTATGGCAATGGAACTAGTAGAGTGAGAGTGTGAGGAAGGAAACCATAACCTAAACCAGTTTGCATATTATGCAACTACTGATATGGCACCTAGCTGATCTACAAGGCTTCTATGACACGACGCGATCAAATTAATACTACTAAACTATAGCAACGCCAGTATTGCTAAGATAGTAGTCAACAAAATAGAAAGGGTAAAGTAACCCAAAGTCGTCTCCCAACGAACACAGAATTGATTTTTAACAAATTAGTTGTTATAAAATCTATACAAAAGAGTTAGTCAAATAAAATAATAAAAATATAGGTGGATTAAGATAAAGATGAAATAAATAGAAAAGATAAAAACAATAGTAAAGAAAATAGATTGATTCCATTGCTTTTTCAAAATAGATTCAACATCGATTATCTAAAGATTATTGCTCAATTAATTATTGTTGTAGATTTGCAAATTAATACATGTAAAGTCTCAATTAATTTGTTGGCGTTCTCACTTTTAACCAAAGTACAGTCTCAATTCAAAGGGAGAACTTTTAGATTATCCATAGTAAATTCAACCAAAGTACAGTCTCAATCAAAACTTACTATGCCTAATCATGTCTATTCTTTTATCTCCTCACCAAATAAAAAGCTTAATTAGTCAAAGTAAAGTCTCGATTAATTTTCGTTAGAGGAAATACCTTAAATCAAAGTAAAGTCCCAATTATTAGTAAAACTCATTTAATCACATGAAAGTTTCTAAATAAAATTAAAGTAAAGTCTCAATTAAATTTAAAAATCCTTGAACTCATATGATCAACATGGATATAGATTTAAAATCATTACTTTTTACGTGATTCAAAGATAAAAGATATAGATGAATTAAAACCTCAACAATAATAAAAAGAACAAAGAAATTATTTCATTCTAACCTCAGAATCCATAATGAAATTACAATGGAATCAACCCAAGAAGTTTAGTAATCCATAGAATGCAAAAGTAAAATAAAAATAGAAAGAAGAATAGAGAGAAAAAGGAAACGAAATTACGCCCCCTAAGGGTTCTAAACCTCCGAAGTCTCGAACTTATCTTTTCTGCTTCTCCCTTGGACTCTTTATATAAGACTTGGACTGGGCTTTTCGGTTGGTAAAACCTCTGAAATATCTTTTAAATAAAGATAAAGATAAATATTCAAAAATATTTGGAGAGATAGTCAGTTTTAAAAATATTTGACAAATATAATTGGTTAATAATTTATGATATAATTAAATAAATTACTTATTTAAAAATATCTGATAAATTATCAGTAAATAATATTTGCATTAATTTTCTCAATAAGCCATTTTCAATCCTATAGTCCAAATTTGCTAAGAAATCCAAAAAGATTAATATTTGCACTTAAACCCCTCTCGTTTGACCAGTCTTTGACCAGATTTGAACATTTACCAGAGTTAACTGTTTGACCAACTTTGATCAGTTTGACTGTGCAATAACAGACTGACACGTTGCGAAGTTCTCTCTCTCTAGAATTAGGGTTTGTTGCCTCCATCATGGATTGTTGTCGCAGGTGCATTTGCGATGGCTGCTGCTTTGCGTTTTCCAGCGACGCTGTTGTGATGGGGGTGTGCTGTTGTAGCGAAGATGCATGAACGCTGCTGCTACAGGTCCGATCTGGTCCATTTTAATTCGATGCAGGCACGTTATGATGTCGCAGGTGCAGGTTCTGTTAGAGAATGATGCGTGAAGGATGGTTGTTTGTTGGTTGAGCTGTAGCAACTGCGTGGCTGCGGAACGCTAGTGGCTCGTAAATTTAGTGGTGTTGCAACGTGTGTGTGATTCATGGCTTCTGGCGACTTTGCTGCACTTTGAAACGTAGTTGTAATGTTGGCTATTGTGCGCTGGTACGCTCTCGCTACTCGTAGTGGAGACTCGCTGGTCACAGTGGTGGCGTTGAAGGTCGACGATGGTTGTCATGGTGTTGTTCCCGAAACTAGTGGTGGACTCCTCTCTTCTCCAGCGTCATGGTGAATCTACTGTCATCGAGCATGGCGGCTGCTAGCGAGATCCATGGTGGCGACCGTTATGGAATGTGAAGCTAGGGTTTCTGGTTTGTGGGAGAGATGGAAGATGATAACGTGGCACTATTTGATTGACTGAATTTGGAGTTGTTGGATCATGACACATGTCAACATGTGGTTGGACAGATTTGAAAGTTAGGGATTTCCACATGGCATGATCTGAGTGAGTTGGGTTTAAGTTGTAGGAGGGGTGTATATAGACATATTAGGGGATGCATAATAGGTTTTTGGTGAGACCCATTTAGAAATAGGGGAGTGTATAAGTAAAAATTGGGAGTGTAGAAGTGATTTTTCCAGAACTTGCTAATTTCAGCCTTATTTAAAGGTGGTTTGTAACTTCAATCAATTTATTTTTCCACCTTGAATGAGCTTAATCTTAATTTCAGTTGCATAAAAAAATGTTAAAATATCCATGAAATAATTTATGTAACTATAAATCACTTTTTAAGACATTTTTATCACACAAGCTCAAACAACCTAATAATCAGAATTATCAATTAAATCACTCTTTAAGCACACAAATTCAATTAAATACCCAGAATTAAACATTAATTGAGGGCAGAAATACACACCCATCAGACACCTTAAAGGTCAACTTGTTGATGTTCCTTAATTTATGGCTCGGGATAGGGGTTAAGCACGTGGCATTCTTGAGTTGTGGCTTGGAATGGCATCCCTCGAGTTGTGGCTCAGGATGGTGGATGAACACGAGTAACTCTTGAGGCTCGGTGGAATCAACTGAAAATGTAACAGAATACTCGATTAAATGAAGATTACGCTCAGATCTCTCTGGTTTCTCACTGGTTTGTAAACCCAATGAGGTTAAAGCCTAATCTAGGGTTAGTTGTGTGAGCTAAGACAAAAGGGGGGAAAACTCAACCACTCCCATTCATCAAAGCTATATTACATGAGGTTGGCCTACCTTTATATAGGTGAAGGCAGCCGAAAAAATAGAAGAGAAGAAAGGGATGCCATCTAACAATGAACTAACAACTCGAAAGGTTAGGCTACTTAAACAAACTCTAACGGCTAAACAAGTTCAGTGATGGAGGGACGAAACCCTTAATAGAAGGTTGACACTCGTGATAATGTCATGCACTCGTGAAGGTGTGGAAGAAAACCCTAACGGCGGAGGATTTCCGTGATAGGAAAAGATGTGGAATATGCATGATAGAACCCTAGCTGAACACTTGTGATGTGTGGTTCGCGTCCCTTCAATAAGCACATCGGATGAATGTAATTTGATGGCCGAAGGTACACGTGTTGACTATGCTGAAACATTGGAGGTATGCTGGCATAAACGTTGGGCTGCACTTAGCAGATGGAAGCCCAAATAGAAGGAGCGCTAAAGCCTACACGTGGAAGTGTCATGAAAGTGGTCCAGCAAGTGTTGGTATGAAGACGTGGAGAAGAATTGGGCCGCATGCCCAATGCCAACACTTTCAATAATTGGTAGCTTTGGAAAATAAGCTGCAATTAGCAAAACAAACCCAATTAAAACAACTTTTATTTAATAAAAAAATAAAGAAAATAAAAGAATTAAAAGAAATGGGCCTAGCCAATGGCCCAAGCTATGAGCCTTAATGGGGTCACATCATCCCCTCCCTCTTGAAGAGGATCTATCCTCAGGGTTGGTAAAGCTCACAACAACCAAATTGTAGGTTCCACCAAGATCAAAAACAAATATGCAATAGTCATCAAACAAAAGGATATTAAAATCATAATGACCATGCAGTATAATTGATTTGAAAATGTGTGAAAATGGGCTCTTAAAGAGTGAAAAAGGTGATATCCAGCCCACTTCACAGTGTCTTGCACTTTGACTTAGATGATTTTTGAAAAGAGTTTTAAAGTCAAAGTGTGTCTTGGCACAATATGTTGAGGAGTATGAAATAAATGAATGAGATGGAGAATAAAATGTTTGAGAAGGCAACAAAACAAAAGATTTGATGAAAAATTAAGAGTTTAAAGAGGGGATTACTCCCTTTGGAAAATGGGTCTTCATAGAAGGAATTGGTCAAGGATTGAACATCAAATCCCTAACAATAAGTGCCCTTGGGATTACTCTTGAATTACTCTTTAACTCTACCACTTTGGATTTTCTTTCAAAGTCACTTTCTTGTTTTATTTTCTCTCTTTCTTCTAATTTTTTTCTCTCATCCTCTTCTTTGGCTTTTCTAAGACTATCCTCTTTTGCCTTTTCTTCTTCATCTATTTTCTTCTTTTCATTTTTCTCACATTCCTCTTGCTCTCTTTTGTTTGCCTCAGCACAAAGTTTCTCAAGTGTTTCTTTTACTCTTTGCATATCAAACTCTCGAAACATTTCAAGCTTCTCTAGTGCTCTCTTTTGTTTTTCTCTCTCCTAGACTGTTGTTGTTTAGTTATCCTAGACTGTTGTTGTTTAGTTATCCTAAATGAAGGGGGAATGAAATGTTTCCACATTCATGTTTTTAATTCATAAAATGTGTTAATGCATAATTCTCTCCCCTTTTGCACTCTTGGTTGTCTCTTTTGCCACCACTCAGATGCACGTCCTATAAACTTAGAAGTAACATGCCTAAGAATATCAAATTGACTATATTTACCAAACAATGGTTGCACCAATTTCTCTGTATCCCACATCCAATCTCTAAATGATATTGGTCCTATATCTTCCCCAAAGAATGGAATGTCACTATGAATGGTATGATGCAACTCAATACTACTATGCCTACCTAAATGCACACTATTATGCCTACCTAAATGTACATTAATGTAAGGAAAACTCATTTTCAAACAATTTTTGAAACACTTTTATCAAAACATTTTTTCACAAAAGAGATTTGAAGAATTTCTAAAGAGAAAATGGAATGAAAGTGATCTAGAAATACTCCCAAGAAAGGGAGGTGAGTCCCTTGGACAGGATTAGAAACCAAGCCTTTCCTAGCCAGAGATCTTTAAACAACTTTCACAAGATTTCTCAATGAAAATCCTAAGAAAAACAGCTTTAAGTGTGAAAATCAATTTGTCAAAATGTGTGGACAAATTAAAACCTAAAGACCAAAAGAAGGTCAACTAGTTGTTAAACGCATGGAACCTAGATATCACGATGACCTAAAACATAAAATTCAACATGCATATCACAAACACAAGCAAAACCTGGACATGAAAAACATAAAGACACAAAACTGAACAAACATGAAAACATAAACTAGATGAGAAACCTAAGTGGAAAGATTAAGTGGCCTTTGGAACCCCTCAATTATCCACACTAGACGTTAAAAACTATTTCACCTAAGCCAAATGAAACAAAAAACAGCAAACTGAAAAAAAAATACAATGCAAAATCTGTGACATCAAAACAGCAATAACACAAAATAAAAGAACTATGCTATGTCTCTCTAGATAACTCTCGGTCCAGCCTCCAAAAGAACAACCCTTAAGTATTTTCTTCCATTGTGATGCTCTCAAGTCCTAGCTTACTCCAAAATTCCTCTCGGCAGTTTACTCCCCAATAGATTCACTTACCACTCCTCCTTCAAGAAGAGGCTTCACCTACACGGGCTACCAAAACAGTGAGATTGCAAAAACAACTGAAACTAGAGAAACAAATAATCTTCCACTTGAGAGTAAAAAATCAGAAACACAATAAAAGCTCAAATATGAGGCAAGGACAACATCAAGTGATGGATTTAATATACAAACTCAAAGAGTAATCAAAGAAGACAAGCAAGAAACAAGTTAAGAAATAAAGTTGGCACACAAAAGGAACCTAAGGAATAGGTCTAGAATATGATCAAACAAAACCAAAATCAAACAAGACTAAAAAACAAGTTCAATCAAGAGCATATGCAATTGAAACTAAAAAGGACAATAGTCATTTGGTGAACTGTGCGAGACAACTTGTAATTTGTTGAAACAATTAATGTTTTCAGATTCAGTCAAGACTGATTCATTCTCTTTCAGATGCTTTTTCTCTTCATACGTTCTTTTTCACTTTCTTTCTTTCCTTTTAATTCTCAAAGATCTTAAACAATAACTCACAACAATATCAATTGCCAATGCCAAATCAATTATCAAGTGCACATGACATAGTTCAAATGATTCAACTCAATAAAATAAAGGTGAAAAGCACATGAGAAAACAAGGAAGGCTCGTACAGGACAGTGTAGAAACAGGACCATAAATCAGAAATCAACCAAGACAGCTTGTTTCAAACAAGGAAAACACCATGCTCAAAGAACAGTTCTACATCATAACAACCTCAGTGAATACACTACAAACTGAGATTACGATAGCGAATAACATTGAAAGAACAGATGAAACAAAGTTGATTCAAGACCAAAAGAAATGACTAGAGTCAGTGTAATAAACACAATTAACATAACAAATTTGATGTCTAACAATTTGCCAAACAACAACAGTAGAGAATTCCATGTAATCACCAGAATATATCATAGCAAAAGCTAAAAGACAAATTAAAATTGGTCCAAACAGACACTGGACTGAAAATACACATGAAAGCTCAAAACCACCAGACACTAGGCTAATCACAGAAAAACAAGAAATGTGATCTAGTTGTCAAATAAAAGACACGAGCTGTAGTTTTCCAGTCAGATTGAAATAGCCCAAGAAAGCATCAGATTTTACTCAAATAGTTTGGCAAACCAAAACAGCAAAATATGAATTTCAAATACCCAAATATACAACATCAAACATAATAAACTGACTGGCTAGGCACTTTAAAATCCAAATTCTTACATAACAGATGTGAACAACGGCAATCAACAAAAAAGCACCATAACAAAATCAGCCTAAGCATAAACTAAACCAATTGATTTCCACTGGATTTATCTGAACAAAGACAGATCAATCACAAATATGGAATCATTCAAATATGGTTCAGTCGACAAGTATCACTGGCTAGACATACACACCTCAATCAATAATAGGAAATACGAAAAAATGAAGCAGAGAAGCAAAAACTCAGCACGACTGAAACAAAAAATAGTGACAATGTACATTGTAGAACAATTGTTACTGATCTACTAGCAATTAAAGAACTGAACAAAACATAGGAAACTAGGCACATTCAATACTAAACAAATTCAATTAACAACACACTTTAACAACAAAAGAAAAAAATAATAGGTACTACTTCTATGGAATTAACGAACATGTAAAACAGTTACACAAAAACCTAAGACAAAACAAAGATTTTAAAATTCAAAGCTAGGTAAAAAAAATTGAACTAACCTACTAGACAAGTATCGAACGGCAGAATCAAAGATCTAGACATGTTTTGCCATCAGTATTGATTCAAGAATGTAGAACAAAGTTTTTTCGAACCAATTTCAGCAAGAAAAACACCACGACACAAATTCAAGCAAAGAAAATCAAAATGCAATATGAAGTAGAACAAGACGGATTCAAACATGTGAAGAAGAAATTCAGATAAAAGAAGAGTGACACTTATCTCAGCGCGGTCCAAGAATGAGTGGCTCTCAATACCACTTGATTGGCGCCGTTAATCGGTGGAAACTTGCGCTATTCAACGGGAAATCGTCGGAAAGGCCTCCTAATGTTGATTTGTTCGGTGGAATCAACTGAAAACGCAGTGGAATACTCGATTAAATGAAGATTACACTCACATCTCTCTAGTTTCTCACTAGTTTAGTAAACCAGACAAGGTTAAAGCCTAATCTAGGGTTTATTGTGTGAGCTAAGACGAAAAGGGGAAAAACTCAACCACTGTCATTCATCAAAGCTACGTTACATGAGGTTGGCCTGCCTTTATATAGGTGAAGGCAGCTAGAAAAATAGAAGAGAAGAAAAGGATACCGCCTAATAGTGAACTAACGGCTCAAAAGGTTAGGCTGCTAAAACAGACTCGGATAAGGAAGTTCAGTGATGGAGGGACGAAACCCTTAATAGAAGGTTGACACTCGTGATAATGTCATGCACTCGTGAAGGTGTGGAAGAAAACCATAACAGCGGAGGATTTCCGTGATAGGAAAAGATGTGGAATATGCATGATAGAACCCTAGCTGAACACTTGTGATGTGTGGCTCGCGTCCCTTCAATAAGCACATGGGCTGGACGTAATTTGATGGCCCGAGGTACACGTGCTGACTATGCTGAAACATTGGAGGTGTGTTGGCGTAAAAGTTAGGTTGCACTTAGCATATGGAAGCCCAAATAGAAGGAGTGCTGAAGCCTACGTGTGGAAGTGGTATGAAAGTTGTTTAGCAGGTGTTGGCATGAAGACGTGGAGAAGAATTGGGCCGTAGGCCCAATGCTAACACTTTCAATAATTGGTAGCTTTGGAAAATAAGCTACAATTAGCAAAACAAACCCAATTAGAACAACTTTTATTTAATAAAAGAAATAAAGAAAATAAAAGAATTAAAAGAAATGGGCCTAGCCAATGGCCCAAGCTGTGAGCCTTAATGGGGTCACATCAAGACTACTACACCTTTTAATGCTAATAATGTTTCCTTTAATCCCTATTTTTTTAATGATAACCCAAGTATAAAGTCAACAATTTGTTGATGAGGGGTGCACAAAGTTAAGTGTATCAATATTTTTTTTTGGGCCAAAAAAAGGTTGCTACCCTAGTTACAAATATAAGCCTCCTCCCATCCTTCTTTGTTGCTAGAAATGTGCCCATGTGCAAAGCGACTAGGGAAATATCTCAATCTATACTAGAACATGGGCGTGACTCTTTATGTTACTAGACAAGTCACGAAAACCTTCAACAGGGAGAGTTAGGATGTTACGATGAAGGTGCAATTCAGATCGCTACTGCGGGAAGTTCTCGAAACATAGAAGCTCATATCAGCAAGCGCAACAATCATGCGAAGGAGGAACTGCTAGTAGCGAATCTTACTCAATTGGAATGTGAGGAACCTCATGCTAAATGTGTGCTAGATCACATGATTATCATTAATGAAACATCTCTGGATTCAAAGGAGTTTATGGCTAGGATACAATTTTGGGTTGGTAAATCTAGTAAGAAAATTCAAGACCCTTCGAAGGGTAGAGCTAAGAGGGAAGGAAGGCTGGGAAGAGGAGGCTACTTAGGTTAATGGTTCAATCCATATGCAATTCTTTATCTGATGATAATCTTATAAACTATAATAGGTTGTTTTTGTAACACCCTAGGCAGATATTACTAATTAAATAAAATAAATAAAAGAACTTCGATTAAAACACCATTATTATTCCAAAACCGCGGAAAAATTTAAAACTTTCCAATGTATCTAGATTCAAATCCATAAATACAAAACTTAAATGATTACTAGTTCTCAATATTTAAGTCATACTTAAGATAAATACAAAAAAAAACATATTTCTTCAAAATAATTCCCACATCTAGCCTATCTCCAGCTCTATGCATCAACATTGTCACCTGCAACATCATATGCTCTCGTGTAACAAGTTACATGATCATCGCCCAACACAAACATAAAGGGTGAGATAATAAACAAAACTTACATAAAATAAGCTAAATACCCCTCACCCAAAATACTTAACCATTTTCTTATTTATAAAAACCTTTTATACCATGCCACTCTCGATCTCATAACCTATATGAGACGAGCACACTCTCAATCTTGGTCATAGGGATTCCAATACTGCCACGAACCTGCCGCTCATGGTCCAACCTCTAAAAAAATTTTGCTCGTAATCCAACACGTGTGGAACCATTCCGTTACGAACTTGCTGCTTATAACAATCAAGTAGAGCTAACCAAAATGAGCCTCCCACGTGTATTCTCACACAAGATTCCCAAAATCATGGACCTCCCGCCCATGATCACCACGTGTTCACAATCCATTAAGAACCACTGCTCGTAAAATAGATCCAAGCATATCCCAAACGAAGACTGTCATACCAAACCCTGCAAAACACATCACAAAAGCCCACTACCCCCACACTATCGTTTGGCGCAACCTAAGCGCCGCAAGGTAAAATGGTGTTGTAGACCGCTTGACGCTCACCTCTCACCGCTAGGCACAACTCACTTCAAGCCCCCACTATGTTGTGACTATCAGCTGATGGTCCAATACACCTCGTAAGGCGTTACACGCTCTAGGGACTCCCTATTTATAGCTATCGCCAGGTGGTCCAATCCCTACCGTCAGGCGCTACACCAGTAAAGAGAATTTCACTAGTTTAGGCAATGCAAAATCCATGTTTCATACTAATTATCACCAGAGAAATATAGAATACCAAGTTGCATACTTTATCAACTTTACATGCCTCAAAATTGCATCATCACATATCATATTCATCGTCCACATATATGTAAACATACCTTCCCAAATGGAAACCATTTGACACTTAAATTGAACAAAAAATAAGCCATGCTTATAGGAATTATAAAATAGAAAACAATTCATGCATATATTTACTCAAAGTCCTGAACTGCACTAAAACAGTACCTACAAACTTCCCCTTTTTAACCCATCCTTCATATCACCAAAGTTTAACATCAACACACCATCACCTTCCATATTTTAACCCACAACCATTACATGTTTTACCTATTAACTTCTAATCACCTGCCTAAAATAAGGTACCCACCAATAAAATCCCAATCTCGCGACCCTCTCATTACAAAACACACAATGCAGTTACTATTGCATTGTTGCTTGGCGGTAACCTAAGTATCCTAAGGCGGTGCATCCAATTCTGTTAAATCCTAGATTTTTCCAGCACCTATGCGAACCCTAAAACTTCAATCTTCATTCCATTCATCAAATTCCACCCAATAACTACCAATTATGTGTTTAATTCCACATATACTCAATTGAAAACGCAAACATACAAAGTCTCATTACATTTTCCACAACAATTATCCCCTAAAACTCATATTCCCAATTCTTGCCCAAACCTTAACATGCACTCATGTTCATTCACACAATGATTCATCCAATACATAAAAAACACAGTAACAATTCATCAATTCATATCCATCACTTAACAATTGTTAAAGATAATTTTCCCTCAATCAAAATAACCCCAGTATTCAGAAAAACCCAAAAACGAACCAAGTACGCTTGCATCGCTTGACAAACATTCATCATTCTTAGGTGGTTCGTGCCAAAACCTAGAAAATTGGGTTACTCATTATCACACTCCATGGTCAAGCACACATGCAAAACAATTAAACGATTAAATCAACACACTAATGACATATAATGAACTCAAACCCAAGTCCTTTCAACACATTCAAGTACTCTCAACCACTTGAGCAAATATTGTTCCTTGTCAAGATTGGCCCATTTAAATCCTTTAAATACATCTCCAATTCCCAATTATTGATAATTAAATATTTATTTATATTTAATTTTCCCAGGTCTTATAGTTTTGGTCGAACAAATACTCCCCGGATGGGTATGAGAATATTAGTATTTAGGGTTTTGCAAAAGAATTAGGAGTTAGTTTCTCTAGTGCTAATGAAAACATGGAAAGTAGAGATAGGAATCTAGGGAAATTGAGAGGGGGGAAATACTATTGTTAATGAAAATCATTGGAATTAACATAAGAGGTTTAGGATGGGTCATAAATGGAAATATTTAAAAGGAATTTTAGAAAATGAAACAATAGATATGATATGCATTCAAGAGACTAATGAATAAGATTTGCAACCATCTAGTTGTTATAATTTGTGGGGAGATAATAATATAGATTGGGTGAACAAACAGGCTATGGGAAATTCAGGGGGAATTCTTACTATGTGGCATAAAGACATATTTAAGTGTGTAAAAAAAATTGTAGGGAATATGTATATTGGAGTGATAGGAGACTTTTATAACACTACAAATATCAATCCAATCCTTGTCATTATATTTAATGTGTATTCTTGTTATGAATTTAATGAGGAAGTTAGATTGTGGGAGGAACCAGTCAACATAAAGTTGGGGGAAGTATGTAAACAATGGTGTGTTTTGGGAGACATCAATGTAATGAGAAAAAGTAGTGAAAAAAAGGGTCTAAATTTTAGAGGTAGTACTGCAACAAGAGAAGTGCAAGGGTTTAATAGCTTCATCAAATCTGCGGAATTGCTAGATGTTCCCCTAATTGGAGGTAGGTATACATGGTACAAGGATAATGACACAACAAAGAGTAGAATTGACAGGATATTGATTTCTTAAGAATGGTTAAAGTATTGGCCAAATAGTAAACAATACATCAAAGGAATACTAGTATCTGATCATTGTGCCTTGTTGCTTAAACTGATTACAATCAACTAGGGTCCCAAGCCTTTTAAATAATTAAACATTTGGAATTCTAACTCGTCCTTTAAGCAAGTGGTTAAATGGTGCTGGGAATCATATATAGGGAAAGGGAACCCAATGGTAGTCTTAAAAAAGAAGCTAAAAGAAGCTCAAGTATGATTTAAAGTCTTGGAACAATGATGTTTTTGGTATAATATGACTAAAGAAACATAACATTATATTGGAGTTAGGAGTCCTTGACAAGAGGGACGATGAAACAAGTCCAGAATAAGAAGAAAAGTTTAGGCGAATGAAACTCTTGAGTGACTTAAAATTGGATCTAGAAAACAAAAGATCATTGTTAAATCAGAAGGTAAGAGTTAGTTGGATAGAACATGGGACACAAACACAAAGTACTTCCATTCTAGAATTAAATGAAGAAGGATTAAAAAGTAATTAAAAGGGGTGGATTTGAACGGATCATGGTGTGAGGATCCAGGTAAAGTAAGAGAAGAGGTTAGGAAAGTCTTTGTAAAACTCTTTTCGACACCTAAATATTTTAGCTTTAACCTTCAAAACATAGACTTCCCAACCGTATCTAATGAAGAAAACATGCTTTTAATGAAGGATATTAATGACCAGGAAATAAAGAAGGTGTTAAATGAATGTGGTGCGACTAAAAGTCCAAGCCCAGATGCTTTTAATTTCCTCTTTCTAAAGCATAATTGGGATACCATGACGACTAATGTCTGCCAAGCAGTTAGTTGGTCTTTTTGGGAAGGGAAAATACCAAAAGGGTGTAATGTTTCGTTCATAGCACTTGTGCCAAAATAACAAAACCCTATAGGCGTGGATGACTATAGGCCAATATGTCTAGTTGGATGCATATATATAAGATTATCTTTAAGATCCTTACAAATACACTTAAAAGTGTGTTGCCTAAGATTATTGATTGCTCTCAATTTGTGTTTATTAAAGGAAGAGGGCTTTCAGATATTATCTCGGTGGCTAACGAGGTTGTGGAAGAATGTAGGTTTAAAAAGAAGAGGTTGAAAATAGTTAAGGTAGATTATGAAAAGGTCTATGATTTAGTAAGCTGAGAGTTATTATACTACATGATGGTTAGGCCCATACATCCGAGACTTGGGCGAATTAGACTCAGATTAGGCCCTACGCAGGCTAGTACACCAGGCTTAATCATCCATGACATCCAAACTAGGTAACAACTAGCCATAGGCAGCAAGTCCTCTCGCTAAAGTTGGGAATATGTCTACCCATGATCTTCGAGTCTAATATTCTAGGGGAAGTGTAACTTAAATCAGGTATAAGCCAAGTATAAATACATCAAACTAACCTTGGGAAGAGGGATCTTCTGATTTTGATACTAAGAGGATAGCAACCCAAAACATTAAGTTTCACCTAGGAGTGACAGTTTCAAGCACATTAGTTCTATTGAAGTGTACACACCTTGATAAGAATAACTCCTGTAACACCCCTTTCGAGATGCCACGTGTAAAATTTTTTTTCGTTTAAAACGTGAAGCATAACCTCTAATACCACCCTATTAAATAGGATTTTTTTTTTATAATTATTTTATCTAAAAATGACACTTGATAAAACTCATTCAAAACCTCTTTATTCATCAATATAAATATATAGTTCCTCCAAACAAATAACTTAAACCGTCAAAATGAGACTTAATCTCAAATCCTTCAAATGCGAACTCAACCACTACAATATTACATTCTTTATTTCATAAAAAAAAAAACTTTCAAAGGTTAAATCAAAACTCCCCAAAGTTGCCCCACGAGCTCTTGACAACTAAGTCTCTCCAACTGCATCTACATCAACATCTACTGTCTACAACGTAAGTCATACGATCATTGCAGGTGGAAACCACATCCACAAACATGCAAGGGTGAGCTAACCATGTATCACATCACATAACACGCATATTAACATGTAACTCGCGTAGCATATTATAATGTAACATAACTCATTCATAAAAAAAATCCACTAATACATGTTCTTAACACCACAACTTGAACTCATCAGAATATTACCACCAAGTAATATACCTTTCCTACACATCAATGCCTCTTGGAAAAGTCATTTCCCCTGTTTTCCATAGACTTACTAGCAACAACACCACCTGCTCGATAAAGCCTTGGGTGGAGCACTCTTGCTAAGCTAATGCTAAAGACTTACGAGGGAACAAAACCCCTTTATCTTGACTCGATAAAGTCCTTTAGGTAAAGAAACCATATTGTCCCACCACATTTGTATACTCATTCATGCAACATCTCATCACATCATGCCACATCATACCATTCCATACATATGCACACATAGTTCTATTCATGACACACATAAATCAATAATCACACGATTATAAGCATTCATGATCAATAACACGCTGGCACATCAAGGCCTCATCATCACCTGTATCATAACACATTGACATCATGCAATCCTCATCATTTTATTTAACATACATCAATCATTAGGCCCAACATCCAATATATTGCAAATAGAACCTATCATAATTTATCACAACAAAATATCAACACAATGCGACCATGAAAAATTGGCAATAATGTGAAACATAGAACTCCAACTATAGACCTTCAAACTAAGATCACAGCATAAAAACTAAAGAACAACATGTTATGAACCATCTACCAAAATTTCAACTAAATTGGACAGTTAACGAATCAGGAAACACAATTTTACAAAAATTGCATAGCCTTGAAAAATCAGCAACACCCAACACCACAAGTCAGCACTTAGCGCCAAACTTGTTGTAAAACAGGACGCTCGACACCCAGAAATCAGCACTTAGCACCAAACCTCTCATAAATTCGCTAAGGGCCACTAGTGTCTGACGACATGGATATATACCCAGAAATACGAAAAATAGTGTCAAACACATGATTTTGGTCATTTTAATCGCACATAACACAAAGTAACATTAAAACTCAAACAATCATACACCAAACTCCATAACATTCCATACCTTGCTTCCCAACCCTCTACTTCATGCAAATAGTCCACCATTACAACTCATCAATTCAACTCAAAATGTTAATCCAACCACTCAATGATACAACACTATGAATTCCCACTGCACCAGAACATTATCATGAAATTCATGCATTTCAATCTAATTTGGCCAACAACAAAATTCACCGCTCCAATTCAAATAAAAGGTAACAATACTCCAACCATATTTCTCATCTTATTACCCATCCTCAAGGCCATGAGACATCACTTTATGTCACAGTCCATCACAAAACAATGCAGAAAATTCAGCTTAGAACATATGTCAAACCAAAAAGTACAAGAGGACAAGGCTTAGCACCCCTTACTCCAAAAATTAACGTTTTTTCATCTTATTTCATATCCACAAAACATTGATCACATTAAGAGATAACATAGATACAAGGTGTAGCTCCCCTTACCTAGGAATCCCTCAACAAGACTACCTTAGCTCTGCTCCATGCCTCCCTTGCTCTTCAATTTGACGCTGCCTTCCTTTTTCTTTTCTCCACCAACCCCAATTTTATTTTGACCCTAAAACCTCTTTATTTCCTAATAGTCATAGTAAGAAAATAAATAATACTAGGATTAATTGGTTGCATTCTCTCCTTTTTTTCCTTTTCCTGTGTCACTCTCCTTTATTCCACAAATTAGTCACCATCCACACTATTTGCAATAACTTATTTACTTGTAACATTTCATAAAAATATAATTTGTGTATACTTCATTTATGTGCTATGAATATAGTAGATTGTTTTGTTTTTTAATCTTGTGATTAAGGGTATTATTATGAAATTCTAGTTTTTTTTTCTTTATTTAATTTCTACGACTGAATTTAATGTGCATTTAAGATAGTATTTTTGGAGTACTCTACTAGAATCTCACCCAATAAAATTTATCTGCATTTAATATATGGAAAATTATTTTTTGACAAAATTTTGTTGACAAATTTTTAACAATACATGACAACACCTCAATTGATGAAAGAAATGTTTAATATCACTTGAAAGGGAAGATAAAGGTTTGGTGTGTGTTAAAGAGTAAACTTTTAATATATTTCTGGTCATTATTAAACGTCTTTATATTTTAATGGCCCTCTAAATATTTTAGCTTCTTCCTTCTTTAACAATATTTTGCCCCTTTTTATTTGTTGAATTTTGTATTCTTTTATATGTGATTTTCTTCTAATTTGATAATTTCTATATTTATTTTTACTTGGAATTTTTTTTCTATTTTCGTATTTACAATTTATGTTTATATGTTTCCTTGTGATTTCATTTATGTTATTTAATCAAATCAAAAAATAATATTTTACTCCTAAAAAAATTCATATAATCTATTATTATATTGTTCGGACAAAACATTTTTATATAAAAATACTTTTTTTTATCCGGATATAAAAACCTAGCTTTGCTCAAAGTGCTCTTACTTTTATAGGTCGTTCTATTTACATAAAGAAAACTAATATAAATTATTTGTATAATCTTATTGATCACATAAAAACATATATTCATCTTGAGTTTTCTTGATTCACATACAACATAAAATAGCACCACATGCATGCAAAAAAAATTAAAATGACTTAAGAAAAAAGTAATAGTGTGTTTGGATGAGGCAATTTAAGAGAGCAATTGTAAGACCCGAGAAAAAATAATTAATTAAATAATAAATGCGGGTAGAGGACGCCTTTATGGCATTAATTGTTGTTAGTAGGATGTGGAAAAATACTAGCTCATGTGGTTGAGAGTACTTTGATTGTGTGAGAGGACTTGGGTTTGAGTCTTAAGTATGCCAATTATGTGTCATTGTTTTGTTATTAATTTTTTTAGAATATGTATGAGTAGGTGATTGGTATTGTAAACTTATGTTGATTGTGTATATCACCAAATGTGGTTTGGCATAGTGGGTATGCTTTGTTCTTGTGGGTGGAAGGTCACGGGTTCAAACCTTGGTAGACAGAATTTAACCTTTATTTTTATTAAAACTTAGATTGGAGTGAATGTGGAAGGGTAGAGGACCTAGCAGAATGGAGGGAAGCCAAGAGGGTTGGAAAAACTATCAAATAATTGACATTAAGAGGAATTAAAACCCACCCTAAGCCCAAACTCGTTTTATTTTTTTCCCCATCCTAAAGGCACCTATAAAAGCCAAAAATTAGGTAAAGGGAAGAGTTTTTGGCATTGCTGGGAATTGACTCTTGTGAGAAGCACGAATTGGAGAGTGTGAGAAGAGTTGTGAGGATACAAGGGCTGGACTAAGAGGGAGAGTGTGAATCAAGGATTCCTCATCTTAATCTTTCATCCAATAATCCAGGTTAGGGGTGTCAGATTTACGTGTAATTCATATTGTATGCGTGTTGTGTTTATGGCCACAATTGGTTTCTGTTTGAAAGTGAAAAATTCGTGTAGCATGTACTGTGGCTCAGAAATTGGTTGATTGAGATTGTCTGCAAAGCCATATTATGCATCTTTATGGTTAAAGTGAGGGTTTCGGGGCTTGAATGATTATCAGGCGAGGTGAGCTAGCTTAAGCGAGGCTGAGGGCTTAGCCTGGGCGAGGAGTCCCTAGCTTAAGCGAGTTTAAGTGAATTGCTATGTTTTACATGCCTTTGAGAGTGCGTTTGGCTGTTTTATGCTAAGGATAGGATGTGTTTGCATGTGGTTGGTGTTTGGGCTTGAAGGACTAAGTCCAATAGGGGTCTGGGATGTGCTCGGAGGTTGGACACATGATGGGCATGGAACTGGTTGAGTTCCCGTCGGCTACTAATGGGCGAGGAGTCCTTAGTATGGTGATTGCATGTGTCGAGCGCACGATGGGCAAGGAACTGTGAGGTTCCCGTCGGCTACTATTGGGCGAAGAGTCCATAGTATGGTGATTGCTTGCGTGCCAGGGTCCAAGTTATGAGACTTAGATGTTTATACTACAGGCGAGGAGTCTGTAGGGCAGGACTATGAGCGGGATAGGATCATATGGTTGGACCACGAAAGAGTTAGTTTTGTGGAAGCACAGGGAAGTCCCGAGACCTAGTTCATGCATATGACTCATGAAGGACTATGAGGTCATGGTTGGGTGATTTGGAAATTATGGGTTTTGTACTTATATGATTTGGGTGGGGAAGCATATTTATTTCATATATATATGTTTATGTTTTATTGTGCATAGCTCACCCTATCTGTGTGTGTGTGGCAATGATCGGATATCTTATTATCCGGGAGCAAATGATTTGACAGGTGAGCTAGGAGACGCTTAGACTCGGAGCGTGGGCTAGCTTGGGGATTTTTGTACATGTATTATTATTTTGGTTTTTTTTCAGATAATTATGTAATCATTTCAGGAGCCATTGAATTTTATTGCAGTTTTATATGTATGGACTCCTGATTTATGTCAGTTATTTTAAAGTTTAAAATTTCCCGCGTTTTTGGGAAATAGTTATAATCAATGCGGTATTTATTTTAATTGGAATTTTATTTATAAAAAAAATTAGTAATAGTCCTTAGGGATGTTACAATTGGTATAAGAGCAAATGTTTTAAAAATATTTTAAAAATATTTTGGGGCTTTTGGGAAGTGAGCTTATCATTTGATTGTGTGTGTGATTTAATAGTATGTAAGAAAGATGTTAGTGTTATTGTTTAACTAAGTGAGCTGATTTTAACAGTCGTAATGTGGCGTATCCAGGCTATGGCTGCTAACAAGAGGAGGAGGAATAGTGGTGCGGATGACATCGTTGAGGCCATTCATCGGATGGTGGATGCGATGCAGACACCGGTAGCGACACAGCCTAGGGTGGCAATTGCACCAGTTAGGGTGCCAACTGTGGAGGACTTCCTACGCCACAAGCCAGCTGAGTTCACTAGCAAAGCATCTCCTGATGAAGCGGAGGCCTGGCTTGACAAGTGTGAGAAGATATTCACGGTGATGAGCTGCGTAGATGAGCAGAAACTCCTTTTTGCCACCTACCTCCTGAATGGCGATGCTGAGTATTGGTGGGCGGGTATGCAACAGCAAATGCAGACCCGAGATGAATAGGTAGAGTGGACTAGCTTCAAGACGCGGTTCCTGGAGAATTATTTCCCCGACACTGCCAGACAGGACAGGGAGGCAAAGTTCCTCGCACTGCAGTAGGAGGACATGACTATGCAGGAGTACGTGAATAGGTTTGAGTATCTGGCGAGATTTTCTTCTCAAAATATGACAAAGGAGTGGAAATGTTTGAAGTTTGAGCGAGGACTTAAACATGAGCTTAAGAAGGTGGTGACTCCTTTACGAGAGAGGAGATTTCACGTCTTGGTGGAACAGGCCAAGAGTGCCGAGCATTTGGAGAAGGGCCCTGGCCCAGTGGTGAGCAGACACCAGAAGAGTGTCGTAGAGGCGCGACAAATGAAAAAGTCGTACAGCCGACCACAAACATCTGGGGGTCCCACTTGCTATCATTGTGGCGGACCTCATTTGAAGAGAAACTGCCCACAACTGACCGGTGGAGTAGGGGGATCCGGTGATCGTCGCAAGTGCTTCATCTGCGACAAACCGGGCCATTTTGCTAACAACTGCCTTGAGAAAAAGAGTCTTGGTGCGAAGAAACCAGCAGTAGCTTCGCCAGCAGAACAAGCACGAGCAGTTGGGAGAGTTTTTGCCATGACATCTACTGAGGCGACTCAGTCAGGTAATCTTATACTTGAGTCTTGTTTACTTATGGGGCATAAGGTATTAGTTTTATTTGATTCTGGCGCAACCCATTCCTTTATTTCTAATGCTTGTGTGGGACGATTGAGTTTGGTGACACGTGACTTGGGGTGTGAGTTGCTTGTTTCAACTCCTTCCTCGGGCCAGGTAGCTACCAGTTCAGTCTATGTTGGGTGTTCAATGGTGGTGGCAGGTCACAGATACAAGGTGAACTTGGTGTGCTTGCCCTTGGAGGGACTGGATGTGATATTGGGAATGGACTGGTTGTCTATCAATCACATCATAATTTATTGTGGACGGCGCAATTTGGTATTCCCAAAGCATGAAGGGTTGGGATTGATATCATCTCGAGAAGCGGAGAAAGCATTACAAGATGGGGTTGTGTGTTTTATGGTGATGGCCAAGCCAGAGAAGAAAAGTGCGGCGGAAGTGATTCAGGCTATACCGGTGGCTAATGAATATGCAGACGTGTTTCCAGATGAAGTGCTAGGGTTGCCGCCGAGTCGAGACATTGACTTCACCATTGACCTCATTCCTGGTGCAGGTCTAGTGTCTATGGCTCCGTAGAGAATGGCACCGGCTGAGCTTGCAGAACTCAAAAAGAAAATTGAGGAGCTATTGGAGAAGTAATTCATTCGGTCGAGCGCTTCACCTTGGGGAGCTCCAAATTTGTTGGTACAGAAGAAGGATGGGAGCTCGCGGCTATGTATGGATTATAGGAAGCTGAATAAGCTGACTATTAAAAACAAATATCCGTTGCCAAGGATCGATGATTTGCTAGATCAATTGAAAGGAGCAGGAGTGTTCTCTAAAATCGACTTGAGGTCGAGATACCACCAGATTCTAGTGTGACCGGAGGATGTGCAAAAGACAGCATTCAGGTCACGATACAGCCACTATGAATATGTGGTGATGCCATTTGGAGTGACGAATGCACCAGCAGTATTCATGGATTACATGAATAGAATTTTCCGACCTTGGTTGGATAAGTTTGTTGTTGTCTTTATTGATGACATTCTTATCTACTTGAGGACACGGGAGGAACATGCCAATCACTTGAGGGTCGTGTTGAAGATACTCAGAGACCACCAGTTGTATGGGAAGCTGTCCAAGTGTGAATTTTGGCTAGAGGAGGTACAGTTTCTTGGACATGTCATCTCAGCTAAGGGTATTGCAGTAGACCCGGCTAAGATTGAAACAGTGCTTAACTGGGAAAGGCCTAAGATAGTGACAGAGGTACGAAGTTTCTTGGGCCTAGCAGGTTACTACCAGAGGTTTGTGGAGGGGTTCTCAAAGAAGGTGAACCCATTGACACAGCTGACAAGAAAAGATCAGTCGTTCTCTTGGACCGAGCAGTGTGAAGAGTGCTTTGAGGAAATGAAGAAATGTTTGACTACTGCTCTAGTGCTAGTGATTCCAGATACCGAGAAGATGTTTGAGGTGTACTGTGACGCATCATATCAAGGTCTGGGGTGTGTATTGATGCAAGAAAAGAGGGCAGTGACATATGCTTCTCGTCAACTGAAGTTGCATGAGAATAATTACCCGACTCATGACTTGGAGCTAACTGCCATAGTGTTTGCTCTTAAGTCTTGGAGGCACTATTTATACGGCTCTCAGTTCCGAGTATTCAACGACCACAAAAGCTTGAAGTACTTGTTTGACCAAAAGGAGCTGAATATGAGGCAACGCAGGTGGATGGAGTATTTGAAAGACTATGACTTCGAATTGCTTTATCATCCGGGTAAGGCAAATGTTGTAGCCGATGCGCTGAGTCGGAAGAAGATGCACGTATCTTGCATGATGATAAAGGAGTTAGAGTTGATTGAGAAACTCCGAGATATGAACCTGGGGATGCAGTTTTGGTCAGACTCGATACAGTGTAGCTTGCTAAGAGTTACTAATGAATTTTTGAATAAGATTCGTGTGGCTCAAGGGCATGACTTGGAATTGCAACAGTTTGTGGGGTGGTTGGATACTGAAAAAGGGAAAGATTATCGGATGGGGGAGGACGGCATTCTACGATTTAAAGGTAGGGTGTGTGTACCAGGGGGTTTCATTTCAAGAGGCAGATACTAAAGGAGGGTCACCAAAGTCGTCTTAGCATACATCCTGGTATGACTAAGATGTATAAGGATTTGAAGGAGTCCTTTTGGTGGAATGGTATGAAGGCAGACGTAGCAGACTTTGTTGCTTAGTGTTTGGTGTGTCAAAAGGCCAAGATTGAACACCAACGGCCGGGAGGTACACTGCAACCACTGGACGTACCTCAGTGGAAGTGGGATAGTATCTCTATGGATTTTGTGACACATCTTTCGAGGTCGATGAAGGGTCATGATTCAGTTTGGGTGATAGTAGACTGACTGACAAAGTGTGCACATTTCCTGCCTATGAATCAGAAGTGGTCGATGGACAAGTTAGCAGAGTTGTATGTGCGAGAGGTGGTGAGATTGCATGGAGTACCCGAAAGCATAGTGTGAGATCGGGACCCTAGATTTACATCACGGTTTTGGCAATCATTACAGGCGGCCTTGGGTACACAATTGAAGATGAGTTCAGCGTATCATCCTCAGACGGATGGACAGTCTGAGCGGACCATCCAATCTCTAGAGGACTTATTGAGGTCTTGTGTGTTGGATCACATGGGAAACTGGAATGATGTGCTACCTTTGGTGGAGTTCACCTACAATAATAGTTACCATTCCAGTATTGGTATGACGCCCTATGAAGCATTGTATGGAAGGAGGTGTAGAACTCCATTGTGCTGATATCAGGATGGAGAAACCTTTGTGCTTGGCCCTGAATTTCTGCAACAGACAACCAGTAAGGTCAAGTTGATCCAAGACCGGATGAGAGCAACTCAGAGTAGGCAAAAGTCTTATGCAGATAAGAGGAGACGGCCACTTGAGTTTGACGAAGGAGACCATGTATTTCTCCGAGTGACGCCAACCACAGGTATCAGAAGGGTTCTTAAATCACGAAAGTTAACTCCGAGGTTTATAGAGCCTTACCAGATTACACGGAGAATAGGAGCAACGGCGTATGAAATCGCTTTACCACCTCACCTATCCAACTTGCATAATGTGTTTCACATCTCATAGTTGAGGAAATACATTGCAAGTCCAGATCATGTCTTGGAGTCAGACGAGGTGCAAGTACACGAGGATCTGACGATGCCAGTTGGACCGGTGCGCATATTGGATACTCAGATCAAGCAAGTGAGAGGTAAGGAGTTGAAGACGGTGAAGGTTCTCTGGGACGAGGCAACCATAGAGATGACTTGGGAGACGGAGGACCTCATGAGGAAGTCTTATCCTCACCTCTTTGCTGGTAAGTTCTATTTTCGAGGACGAAAACTTTTAAAGGTGGGGGAATTGTAAGACCCGGGAAAAATTATTTAATTAAATAATAAATGCGGGTAGAGGATGCCTTTATGGCATTAATTGTTGTTAATGGGATGTGGAAAAATACTAGCTCATGTGGTTGAGAGTACTTTGATTGTGTGAGAGGACTTGGGTTCGAGTCCTAAGTATGCTAATTATGTGTGATTGTTTTGTTATTAATTTTTTTAGAATATGTATGAGTAGGTGATTGGTATTGTAAACTTATGTTGATTGTGTATATCACCAAATGTGGTTTGGCATAGTGGGTATGCTTTGTTCTTGTGGGTGGAAGGTCACGGGTTCAAACCTTGGTAGACAGAATTTAACCTTTATTTTTATTAAAACTTAGATTGGAGTGAATGTGGAAGGGTAGAGGACCTAGCAGAATGGAGGGAAGCCAAGAGGGTTGGAAAAACTATCAAATAATTGACATTAAGAGGAATTAAAACCCACCCTAAGCCCAAACTCGTTTTATTTTTTTCCCCATCCTAAAGGCACCTATAAAAGCCAAAAATTAGGTAAAGGGAAGAGTTTTTGGCATTGCTGGGAATTGACTCTTGTGAGAAGCACGAATTGGAGAGTGTGAGAAGAGTTGTGAGGGTACAAGGACTGGACTAAGAGGGAGAGTGCGAATCAAGGATTCCTCATCTTAATCTTTCATCCAATAATCCAGGTTAGGGGTGCTGGATTTACGTGTAATTCATATTGTATGCGTGTTGTGTTTATGGCCACAATTGGTTTCTGTTTGAAAGTGAAAAATTCGTGTAGCATGTACTGTGGCTCAGAAATTGGTTGATTGAGATTGTGTGCAAAGCCATATTATGCATCTTTATGGTTAAAGTGAGGGTTTCGGGGCTTGAATGATTATAATTGGTTCACTGTCGGGTTTTGGTATATCCATCAGAGGTAAATGTACATTGATAGGTTAAATTGTTGATATGGAATGCTTAATCTCGTGTATATTGCATTTTGGATATGGTTTGGTTGTTTTTGTGATTGAACAGTGGCGAAACTCTGCAAGTTTCGCCTAAGCGACCCCATCTCGCCCAGGCGAGAGTTGTAGGAGTCCACTCAGCATGCAAATTCGAGCATTTCGCTCAGAAGACCAAGGTGAGGTTTGGGCGAAACACAGTCTCGCTTAGGCGAGACTGACTCGCCTAAGCGAGATCACGATGAAAGTTGGTACCATTTTGAGCGCGATATCTCGCCCAAGCGAGAGGTATTGAGCTTTGAGCGATGGACACTTTCGCTTAGGCGAGAGTGGCTCGCCTAAGCGAGTTCTCGAAGTGTATTCTTGTGTGTTTTGTTGAATACTCGTCTAGGCGAGGTTTTGTTGTGGTTTTAGGCGAATGTGTGGCACGCCCAGGCGAGCGGATCTCGCCTAAGCGAGATAACTTGATGTTGTTGTTGTTTAAAGCTCGCTCAAGCGAGGTGAGCTAGCTTAAGCGAGGCTGAGGGCTTAGCCTGGGCGAGGGGTCCCTAGCTTAAGCGAGTTTAAGTGAATTGCTATGTTTTACATGCCTTTGAGAGTGCGTTTGGCTATTTTATGCTAAGGATAGGATGTGTTTGCATGTGGTTGGTGTTTGGGCTTGAAGGACTAAGTCCATTACAGGTGAGCATATTTATTTCATATATATATGTTTATGTTTTATTGTGCATCGCTCACCCTATCTGTGTGTGTGTGTGGCGATGATCGGATATCTTGTTATCGGGAGCAGATGATTTGACAGGTGAGCCAGGAGACGCTTAGACTCGGAGCGTGGGCTAGCTTGGGGATTTTTGTACATGTATTATTATTTTGGTTTTTTTTAGATAATTATGTAATCATTTCAGGAGCCATTGAATTTTATTGCAGTTTTATATGTATGGACTCCTTATTTATGTCAGTTATTTTAAAGTTTAAAATTTCCCGCGTTTTTGGGAAATAGTTATAATCAATGCGGTATTTATTTTAATTGGAATTTTATTTATAAAAAAAATTAGTAATAGTCCTTAGGGATGTTATAGCAATCTATTTATATTGAGAATTTGAAATTCTTTCAAGAAAAATTATATGTTTTATGAGAAAGTTATAAGGAATATGAAATTAAAGAATTTTGAGAAGCTATTTCAAATAACTAAAATAATATAATTTAAATTTCACCAAAAAAATAAGGAAACTGAAATTCTCTAAGTTGTTAAATTACTCATTGGTTAGAACAAAAAATTGTCTACAGGTCCAACTAGTAGAGTCAGGTCAAGTAGAAGGTCGAGTCAGGCTGGTCCGGGCTGAAGGTCAAGTCGAGCTAGGTCAGGCTGAAAGTCAATTCAAGTAGGGTCGAAGGTTGAGCAAGGTCGGTCGAAGGTCGAGCAGCGTCGATCAAAGGTCGAGTAGAGCTGGGTCAAGCCAAAGGTTGAATTGCACCGACCTAGACCGAAGGTCGAGTCGAGTCGTCTCAAGTTAAATGTCAATTCGGGCCGGGTCGAGTCCAAGTGTAAGGTTGAGTCAGGTCAAAGGTCGACTTGAACCAAAAGTTAAGATGAGTCGTATTTGAAGGTCGAATTAACTTGTTAAACTCAAAGGTAAACATGAGTTCACTATAAAATAAAAATTAATTTATTTTATCTAAATAAGAAAACTAATTCATTAAAACTAATTATTTAATAAATGAAAATAATTCAATTGCAAGTAATTTACTTACAAGGTATTGCAATTTTTTAGAATTGTTGAAATCTTTCATCCAAACACAAGTTAAATGTTTAACTTATTCTAATTACAAATTTGATAAGATAGATTTTTATTATTATCAGAAAAAATTCTTATGATATGCTTTAGTCTTCATAATATGATCATAAATCTAAAAGGAATGTAGAAAATTATTATATAATGTATTTTAGAAAGATAATATTTTTTTATAAAATAAACTGATGTTTTTAGTTTGACATTTTAATAATAAAATAATTAAGTATCATTTATAAAATTACTTTTACTTTTTGATTTTATGTTTAAGGTTCTTACAATTCTAATTAGTTCTTAAAAATTATAATCTTTCTTTAGTTTGTTGTTTTTTCTAACATATTTAAGTTAATTAATATTCATTAAATGTGAATAGTTTATTAATATTTTTTTTCTTCTTTTGTAATTATTAAAATATAATGAAAATAATATTTTAGAAATAATTACGATCAATTTGAGATTAAGGTGGTAATCTTTAAGAGGAGATAAAACTATTAAAGTACAATATGTTTATTTATAAAAAAAATGTAAAGTTTAAGGATTCGTACCTATAAATTAAAATGGGTTAACTATGTTTTTGATTCCTAAATTGTAACACAATTTTGGTTTTAGTCCCTATTTCAAAGTTTGATCCTCTTAAGTCCATATCTTTATAAAACACATGAATTTAGTCCTCAATATTGGACGGAGTTAACAGTTTTTGTGACATGGCAAATAGTTTGCACGTTTACCATTTATTTTTTGACATGTGTTCTCTTCAAATTACACGTGTAAGTTTACTTTTTTTTTACCATTTTATCTTTTTTTTGCCTCTCTTCTAACCTCCATACCATTCATTTTTTGACATGTGTTCTCTTCAAATTCTCCGGCCATCTTGGTCTCCCTTCTAACCTCCATCTTCATCTTCTTTTCTCCCTCCACCATCTCCATCCTTCCCCTCCCCCACCTTCTCCCAACCATCATCTTCTTCCTCCCTTTATTGTCCATCAATAGAGTTAATCTATAATTCATTTCCCCCATTTTCATCTTCTCTATCAATTCTCCTCTTTTCTCCCCCTTATCACACTCATCCTCTTGGACCCATCCAATTTTTCTTCCAATAACTCTTTCAACTCTCTCTATGAAATGCAAATCCTTCAAAATACAATAATTTTTTTGGACTTACATTTTTATTTTTTTGGAAGAATGATGATGTTTCTACTGTATGTACAAAAGAAATATAAGAAATAGATTACCAACTAATGCAAGATAGATATTAATTATGTTTTATTTTTAATACAATAAAAAGAACTTAATATTTGTGTGTTTAATAAAAAAAATAGTATTAATATATAATTAATTTTTAAAGAGTTATAGAGAATTTTAAATTTATAAATAAAAGGTAAAAGGTAACTTTTTTCTAAATTAATTATATAATAACATTAATTTTTTAACAAATAAATATGACAACAATTACGGAATATCAAACGCATTCAATTCTTCAAAAATAATCAAACTAAAATTTTGTATTGAAATTATATATTTGTTTAATATATAAAAATAATGAACCTACTATTTGTCCAAAAAATTACTCTAACAAGCTTATGAAAAAAAACTAATGAAAAGAGAGCACGAAGAGATTAAAAAAATAGTTAAAACACATTTATTATTTTCAATTTTAATAATTACGGATTTATCTTTATAGAATAATTCATAGCATGAGTATTTAGTTTAAGATGAAGATGGAGGTTAGAAGGGAGAAGAAGATGGCTGGAGAAGAGGGGAAAGAAAAAAAAACGAAAAAAAAATGGTAAACAAAAACTTACTCGTGTAATTTTAAAGAGAACATGTGGCAAAAATGAATGGTAGACTTGCACACCGTTTTCCATGTCACGAAAATTGTTAACATCGTCAAATATTGAAGACCAAATTCTTGTGTTTTATAAAGATGGTGACTTAACAAGATCAAACTTTGAAATATGGACTAAAACCAAAATTGTGTTATGGTTTGGGGACCAAAAATATAGTTAACCCAATTCAAATTTAGGGTGTGCGCTTATAAGAAAAATACACCAAATTTAAGAGTTCAAAATTATTGTCAATTGCTTTTGGCAAAACTGAAATCCTAGTTCTTTATTTTGGCCAGTTTTTCTTAAATTTAAACTCATTTGTACTTATTGCGAATCATATTTCATCAATCAGAGTGGCGCAGCGGAAGCGTGGTGGGCCCATAACCCACAGGTCCTAGGATCGAAACCTGGCTCTGATATAGAGTGGTACTTTTATGATGACAATAATTTATATTGTTTATGTTGATAACTTTAGTACATATAGTTTTACTTTGGATTAACACAATAACAATCATATATTTATTATGTTTTTAAGAATTATTGTACCCATTTTTTAATATTCATATATCGCATATATATCACGTATCGTGTCCTATTATTTTCAAAATAAACGTATCGACGTATTAGATACGCTTCGTATCCGATACACGTATCTTTTTCGTGCATCATAGACATTCATGCATTCAATGTATTCAAGTAAAACAAATAAATAAAGTTACAAACATTCCAAATGAATTATAAATCATTATAAAATATAAGTCACGAACAATTTAGTCCCTTTATTTAAAATTTTGATTTTGTTGGTATCATGCAGCGAAATGTTTATACGTTTGAACAAAAACCAAGAGGAGGGATGAATTGGTTTTCAATATTAAAATTAATACTTTAAAATTTTTCCAAATTTTACCGTTTAATTTAAATCTCAATTCCTTTAAATGTAATAGTAGATAAAATAAAGAGATAGGGAAGAAGATTTAACACGGGAATTTATACAGGTTCAGATCAAAAGATCCTACGTCAAGTTGTTAATCTCTTTAAACAAAGAGATTAACTCAATCACTAAAAATATCATATTACAATTAGATAAGAAAAAAATAGGGAAAAGAAAACACATCTCTTGAAGACACAAGAGATGAAAGAACTTTCTCTGAATCACACAAAGAACTCGACCTAGCTTTCCTAACAACAACAACAACACTCAATCTCCTAGAAACCTTTTTAAGAAAAGTTATCACTCTACCCACACTAGGCTTTTCAAATCTCTTTTAAGAACACTCAGAGAACTTCTTTGCAAATACAACACTAAGACTCTGGCTCTCAAAAAGGTAAGTTCGAAGTACCACTACACTTCCTTAAATAGGGGTTTCAAAAATTAGGTCAAAAACTAAATACTCATGTTCAAACTGCTAGGGATAATCGATTATCATAAAAACAAAACTTTGAGCAGATAATCGATTATTTGGTTGATAATCGATTATTCTAGTGAGTTTCTAAAAATGAACTTAGCTTAGGATAATCGATTAATCCTAAGTGATAATCGATTATCACATTGGTTTTTAGAAAAATAAAAGAATTAGAAATATTGCCTTTGATGACCTCAGACTTAAAGGCAATATTTTTCTTTCTTCCAAGATCTTCTTCTTCATTTAATCTACCCAGTTCAAGCTCGTGCTCCCTTAGTTTTCCTAATAGAGTCGCCATTGTCATCGTTGCCCGATTTTGTGACTCCGTGATGGCTATCACCTCTGGCTGCCAAGTCCTGTTCAAAGATTTAAGAATTTTTATGTTTAATTTGTTAGTGCCAAGACCTGTGAGATGATTGACGATGTGTGTGAATCTTTTCTGCACATCATAGATGGTTTCTCCTTGCTGCATACAAAACATTTTGTATTCTTGAATCAGGGAGTTCTTGCGTGCTCTTTTTAAATCTTTTGTTCCTTCATGGACTGCACGACCAAGCTCCTTTGTCTGGAAACCAAAAAAGTATATAAATTAAACAATTGTTATTACGTCATACATGAATAGGAAATATATAAAGATGTCATACCAAACAAATAGCATTGTCATGCACGCTGATAGATCCCCTTGTGTGAAAACTCCCACCTTTTTCAGATAATCGATTTTTCTTAGTTGTATCACATTTCTCTCGATACACAAGCATGTTCCATTTCTCAAACAAATTGTTCCAAATAGAATCTCCAATCCAATCAGGCCTCTTACCTTCTCTTCGAGCCTCTTTAAACATCTTTGAGAGTCTATGAGATGCTTTGGAGTGAAAATTTTTTAGAATTCTATCCTCGTCCTCAACCCTCCATGAAACCTTTCTCTAAGATTGCAATTAATATAGGTTAAAATTGTATAATAATAAAGTAGAATATAAATATCAATATGATAAATGAGTAATGAAATTCAAGAGTTTTATACAAGTTTGAAGAAATATTGAAAGTGTAAGAAGAAAAATGGAGCTTCAGCTATAAATGATGAGACAAATAAAATGAAGATGTTGCATTTGTGAAATGAATGACATCTTTATGAATGTAATATCTATTTCAAAGGGAGCAAAGTGCATGGAAAATGGAAACTCCAAGTAAATGAGAGGCATCTATAAAAATGAATTGCCCAAATGAATGTAAGATCTATTCCAATGGGAGCAGAGTGCGTGGCAAACGAAAACTCCAAGTAAATGAATGTTCCACTGCTCATGACTAATGAACAAACTCATCACAGACTACAAAATTTAAAAGGCAACAAAATTCAATGATGGGTACACAAAAAAAAAATCCCACTTCTTAATAAAGTCCATCATTTCCATCAAAGGCCCTTGTTTTTATTAGACAAAATACTAAAATTTGAGTATCGCTTATGAAAAGGAAAACTACTTTATGAAAGAGAGAAAAATGTTTTATCAGTAAATGAACTAATTTTAGTTCAGTTATATTGCATTCCTACCGTAAAAAACTAGTACAAAGATGCTCATTGTTATTACAGTATGGTAACCATCGAGAAACATGCATATATAGAAATATGTATTTTTCAGAAGCATATTCACTTGTTCAGGAATGAGTGAGACATGGATGACAAGTACACAAGAAAGTATTTACACTATCAATCGCATATTACTATTTTTTTTCTAAAACATGAGACTCAAATTTTAGGTATGAGCTTGTGATTAGATAAGCATTCTCGAAACTGATGGATAAAACATATCAATGCATTAATTGTCCTAGAATAACTATATTGGTACGTTAAAACATTGGAAGTAAAGACCTCTCTCACTTTTAGGGATTGTTCCCCATGTTAGCCATGGCTGATCAAATTGCTGCTTAATTGTGGTTGTGATGACTTTTGATACAACTTTCGATGGATAATACCTAAACCAAATACAATTGTTCCCCATGAGAGATGAAGAACATTAAACTACTACCATGAAGATGAAGATGTTTCTTGGACTATTTTTTTATTTGGACTATTGTTTATTGTTTTGATGTCTTTTATTGCACTTGATATGATGTTCAAGATCTATTTTTTTCATGCTCCAAGACTTGTTTTTTATGCTCCAAGACTTTATTTTATGTAGTGTTTTATGATGTTTTTTATTGCACTTATCCAGGACTAGATTTATTCCACTATTATGATATCCAGGATCTGCTTTAAGATGTCCATAATGTGTTTTTTTTTCTTTAAGTCAAACTACCCCAAAGTATGCGGGCAGCCCATAGGCTCGCGAGCCAAGATGTATGCAGGGCAGGCCATGTGTTTCAGCCTGCGAAACGTGTGCGAGGCGGGCCTGATGCAGGCCAGGCCTAAACGGGCTGGCCTGGCTCGCATTGCCATCCCTATTCATCACCATCCTAATGCACCTGATTAGTTGAAGCCACACACTCTACACATCAAGTTTGTTGATGTGAAGGATGAAAATAACTTTTCACAGGTGATCTATGTTTACTTGGTTGCGGAGTAAAAAGAGTGGTCATTACAAGTAGAAAACAAGTTAGATTTAAATTCTATATTCAAAACATTATTGAACAAAAATTAAAATTACATGCATATTAATTTTCTATTTTTGATTTAATAAAACTAGAAAATTAAAAAAAATATATATTTTTAATAAAAATAAAAATAAAATTTGGACATGAAAATATTGAGTTAAAAGTTACAAACTTTTTTGTCTTCTCCCCAAAATAAGTCCATCAAAGATAAATTTTTGAAAGAAGTATGGGGAAGATGACTGATTGTAAGGCTCTATTCTTTTTATACCTTTAACAAAAAGGGCTGCCCCGAAATCTAATAGGCCTAAGGGCTGACCCAAAGGATAAAGCTGAATCCTAAGTCTGCCCTAATGTTTCCACTTCCACTCTTTCAGAAACATCAGCCGTCACCTTTCCTTACACCTAAAACAGAACACTACTAGGGTTCAAAAGTCCCCTTAGATCCACGTTTGGCTTGGCCTTGCTTCTGCTCATGTAAGCGTCCCTTGACTCCTATCGCCATTTCTAGTCTAGTTTTGTGGTCATAGTTGGAGACCCTATAATAACTCGTTTTTGTTCACTGTTTCTAGTTTGCGAGTCTAGTTCTTGAGCTGCTGTGCTCTGTGGTTCAGTGTCGAAGTCTCGTACAAATCCCTTTCCAGGTAAGGGAAGTTAGGGTTTTGCGTATTAAGCTTTATTGATGAGTTTTTATGGCCATTTTCGTGATATGGAATGTATGATTGAAGTTTTGGCATTGTGACTATGTATTGTATGTTGATGTGAGTAAAATGCTTGGTCTTTGCGTGTGTAAACAGTGGATAGCCCTGCATATCTCGCCTAAGCGACCTGTCTCGCCTAAGCGAGATTAGCAGTACTCGCCCAGGTCTGTCTACGCGAGCTGTCGCTCAGGCGATGAGCTCCAACTTTAAGCGAGAGCACGTCTCGCTCAGGCGAGGAGGTCTCACCTAAGCGAGAGTGCGTGACAGCACCACTGTTCCTCTTTTCAAGCCCTCGCCTAGGCGAAGAGGGCTCGCCTGAGCGAGATACCCTCTCGCTTGAGCGAGACTCCTCTGCCTGAGCGAGAGGCTGGGCAAGAATGCACCAGGTTCTGTTTCCCTTGCTGATTCTTGTGTGATTAATGTATCTTGGGTGGTTTGATCTGCTTAAAGCATGGGATGTATGATGTGTATGTATGAGATTGATTCATGGTTTTAATATGATGGATGGTTATGGAGTTAATATGAAATGTAGAGGTATTTCATGGAAAATGAATGATGATCCTTGGCATGATGTACGATTCTATTTTCATGGCTTTGGGAAGGATGAACTGTGGTTGATTAAATATGAGACACGAATGAAGGATGGTTACTAAGATGGGTATACTGTTGACACATGTGGTAAATATTTCATGTTTTTGGTGTACATGTATAGTATGTGGTTAGTGCGTAATTCCTTGAGGTCTCTAGATGGGATTTCAGGGTAGTGCTTCAGTGGTCGAGACGTAATTCCATGGCCCCTGTTAGTGGGTGTCCATGGTGGTGCCCCATCTATATGGTCTGGTAAGGATTCAAGGTAAGGTTGCATCCTGACACTCTAAGGAGTCAGTTAGTCTCACTTAGAGCGGACTGACTCATGTGGTGAGAGTCTCACTTAGACTTCGCTGCATAGCCATCTGGGCTGGATTATGTACTCTAGGTTTTCTGTTAGGGCCACAACCCATGTATTGGCTATCTTTTAAAACTCCTATTTTATTTCTGTTAATTTCCTGTACCTGGTTTAGTTTGGCATTGTGGTATACCTTGGAATATTGTAAGATGTTATGTGGAAACTCTAAGACTGCGCTACTACACTATTTTTGATGTGTCGCTTCCTTTAATTACGTTATTAATTAAATGAGATGTTACAGTGATAGTTTGGATTTATATTTTTTTGTCATGTTTTTTAAATTTTCATTGAAAAAAAATTATGATTTCATTTTAAGAAAATTGTAAAATTATTAAGTGCAAAAAATTCATATCAGGAAAAACAAAAAATTTAAGTTTAGTCCATTGTGACTAAACTTTTTTTTTCAGGAGTTTACTTATGTCTAATAAAATGTTCTACCCACAATATTTTTTTTTTCAATTTTCAATTTTCCTTTTTACAATAAAATATCTTAAAATTGAATTTTAGGATTTGATATGAGTAATAACTGAAACTGTCATAATGAAACAAGAATAATGTTTTATGTTTGATGTTGAATCGACGAGAAGTTAACATAATTGATTCATATATATATATATATATATATATATATATATATATATATATATGACGAGGTAAATCGTATAGTGCATTAAAATTATCTTTATTTATTTCTCTTTTCTCTTTTCCTTTTACTTTTCCTTTTCCTATAGTAACGTAATCGATGATTATTCTCTTTCTTGAGGTAAAAAACGCGGCACGCTAATACGAAACCGAAAATAAAGAAAGAAGAGGAGAAAAAATATATAAATATACCAAGATGAACGAAGAAGAAAGAACGAAATAATGAAAGAAACAACAATGGCTTTTTTGTAATCCTTTACTTCGCTTCTAAACTACGTTCTTATTGTTTTCCCACCGAAGGATCCTTCTCTCGATCATTGCTGCAACACCCACGTTACTTTCGGATTTTCTTTTTCACTTATTTTGGGTAAGATTTGATTTCCTGAATTTTGATTGTACATTTTTTTCGTTTTGTGTCGCTATCCTTTTAAATGGTCCGTCTCTCTTCTTTTAATGGGTAAGTATGGTGGAAATAAAAGAAAAATCGAGTTTTAGTGTTTAACGGAAACTAATTGATATCCGTATTTCAAAATTATTTTTCTTTTTGGAATGTGGGTTTTGTTGCACTTGATTTTCTTCGAACAATGTAAGTTTCTGTTCTTGGTAGTGTCTCTTTTTTTCTTTTTCAAGGCTAGCTCGGTATGGATTTTCTGATTTTTTTTTTTTTTTTTTTTAAATTCAATTAATTTTTCTGGTTTTTGAGTTGGGTTAAGTATTAAAAATCCATCGTTTTCGTTATGAACGAGTCAGATATCACTGTCACAGTGTCGTGTATGTCAATTTTATGTGTAATGAACGATGTCTATATGGTTCTCTATATTTGGCTGGAGCTCCTGTTTTGGGTTACACGATGTGGGATTATGCGTCAAATTTAGAAAAACGGATATAATATTTTAGTGAGAAGTGGAATTTAGTCCCTCTGTTGTCTCTGTTTTGGAAATGAAGAGTAGGTATCTACCATCACTTTGTTCATTGAATCAAAGAGTGGATGGGTTTCAATAAGTCTATGTACATTTCCTTTGTTCAATGCATTCAATTGTTTCCTTTTCACGTTACTTTCTTCCTAAATCCCTTCTGGAGGACAGTGTCAAAATTTTGATCCATGTTTTTTGGATTGATGTTGCTATTTTTGGTGCCATGAGAAAACGGTACCCCTTCAATGTGACCAATTTTTTTTCCTCTGTAGATCGTTTAATTATTACTTGTGTCATGGCGTGAACCTTTCTTTTGACAAACCTTGTCTCAATTTTTACTGCTTGTGTTGAGTTACCATCATTTGAACCTTAATTTTCAAACCTCTTTTTGTTTCTACTGATGCAATTGTTAAAATTTACTGGCAGATAATTGAGTGAAGGAGAAACTCTTCATCAGCATTAGTATATGGGTGAAACGTCAGTGTGAAATGTGAACTTTGAGTGTATATTTTTGATTCCACCCAATAATATACAGCAAAGTAATGGATAGTTGAAATCTGCTGAGGACATGGGATTTAGTTTGGAGTTCATAAAGAGCAGCTCAAAACAGCATAGCAGTTCAAAGACAGCTAAAAAGTGTTCCGAATTGCGCCATTCGAAACGAAGTCTGAAGGAAGCTGATAAGTTGAAGTCAAAGAGTGGTGTTGGTGCACAATGCAGTGATCTCAAACAGAAGACCGTGGTAGATGCAGGAGGCAGGATTCAGAACACAGAAACTATGACGAGAAGCGCAACTGAAAGAGATGAACTTGTCAAGCACATGTCTAACTTACCAGGTTATCTCCAGCATGCCAGTAGAGTAGAAAACATTGAAGAGAAAGCTTTCAATGTTGGTGTTCTAGATTGGTCTCGACTTGAGCAGTGGAAGCAGAAGCATATCCCAGTACTTGCTAGTAACTTCATATCATTCAATAGCAGCGGATCGTCATCAAGAACAGCCATCAAACCATCAACCAGTGTTGGCAGCAAGGAAAAACTCAATGATGAGAAAAATTTGTCTTCTTCGGGCATCAGGCCATCTTACAGGGAATCTGGAAGTGCCAAAATTCCTTTTCATGATGTCAAACGATTTGAATCTTACAGAAGTGTAATTAAGAGCACTGGAGATGAGAAGATAATGACACCCCTGGTGTTTGAGTCCTCTGGCAAAACTGACTATAGTAAAAGGACTTCACGAGTCAAAAATTTTGCATCAAACACAAGGCTTCATGGAATCTCATCGGTCCCTAATGAAAATGCAAATGATAGGGTTGACGGAGATAAGCAGAACATGGAGAGTTTGCAAGAGCGTAATCACAAGAAGAAAGAAAGAAATCATAAATCTAGATCTGACATGGGACTGCCATCGATTAAATCAAAAGGAAAAGGGGTCTCGTCCAGTAGTGAAACCAGTAAAACGGTGAATCGGTTGCAGGAATCAGATTTTGACTTTGGTCATAAACACTTTCATAGCAAACCAAGTAATACTGTGCTGCTTTGTCCCCAAGAAATTCCCCAGTCAAGTTCTTCAGAGTACTTTCAGCTTTCTGAATCTAGATTGTCATCGGATGAAAACTTTTCAGAATCAACCAAAAGTAGTTTGTCATATGTTTCTCTTCCTGAGGAGGCTCATTCTGAAGATGGATGTTCCAAAATCTCACTGTCACGGGCACCATGTTCTGCAGTTGAGATTTCTTCTCCTTTGGAAACAATGCAACACATCAGTAGTACTGATCACGGTATAGACCGCTCGTCTATTACGTCTGAGACACCATCTTCCATAATAAACAAGATGTCTAGTCTGCAATCAATAGGTGCTTGCTTTGAAAAGGATACTTTAGATGCTAAGTTGAGAGATCAGTGTGCTTTTAGTAACTTGAAGGAATCACCGGACCAAGAAACTGCTGAACTGGCAGCTCAGAAGGAAATGAATGTATCCCATAATCATCGGTTTAGTTTCAGCCTAAGTCGAATTGGAAGAAGTTTCAGTTTCAAAGAGGGGCCAACACTTCCAAAATATAGTTCAATGTATGTCAGTGCAAAGTCTGGTCCCGTGACGCCTCAATCTTCTGTACGTTGGGACAATCCAAGCAAAGGGAAGTCAAACAGTCATAACAGAAATCGATCCAGCCCCATGCGGAGGTTGCTAGACCCTATATTGAAACTGAAGCCTTCAGACAAACACCTTTCAGCTCACAGTGGTCAGACACTAGAGGGAAGCGTGAATTCAAGCTTCAGGACTGTTGGTGTCAGTGAATCACTGCTTTCTGAAAAGAGCAAAGGATCAGCAGTTCAAGGCCTCTTGCAGCTTACAATAAAAAACGGAGTGCCTTTGTTTAAATTTGTGCTCAACAATGAAAGAAAGATTTTTGCTGCTACCAAGAATAGTTTAACATCACTGGATAAGGGCGATTTAGGCTGCTGTTTTACGTTCTACCTGGTTAATGAAATTAAGAAAACGAGTAGCGGGTGGATCAGTCATGGAAACAAAGAAAAGAACTGTGGCTATGCGTACAATATTATTGCTGAAATGAAAAGCTCTAAAATCCTAGAATCAGCCGATCAGCACCCTAATAAAAAGCTTATGCTTAAAGAATATGTTCTAGCGGGTGTGGAAATGGGCCATACAGATCAAGGACCACCAAAGTTCATCAAGAGCGCAGAGCTTGCCGCTGTTGTTATTGCGACCTTATGTGAAAATACCAATAAAGAACTGCATAATGATAATTATATGCTGAAGAAAGGATGCTCAAAGTGCTTGGCAGATGAAAGGTGCCTGTCCAATTCAGGGGAAAATGATGCTTTTGTTTGCACTACAGCTATACTTCCAGGTGGTATACATGGTTCACCAAACAAAGGTGAACCTACCCCATTGATCTACCGATGGAAATCCGGGGGATCATGTGATTGTGGCGGTTGGGACATTGGTTGCAGACTGTTTGTGCTCTCTAACCCGAAGCAGAATTCATGTATTCCAAGGAGCTATCAGCCTCATGATCGTTTTCAACTTTTTGTTCAGGTATATATTTATAGTTCTGGGCATTACAAATATTGTAGACTTCCCATTACATATTGTTATCCTTATCTTTACTTTCAGGGAGAAGCTGGGCAAGACAAACCACTTTTCACTTTGTTGCCACTGAAGGACGGTTTCTACTCAGTTGAATTCGACTCAACAATTTCTCACTTACAGGCATTTTTCATCTCAGTTGCGGTTATTAACTGCCAGAAACTACCAGGTGTCTTGGAAATAGATGACATGCATAAAGAAATCCTTAAGGAACAAAACAACGGCAAAGATCAGAGGAAAGCACCTTTAAAATATGCTCCAATGCCACCATTATCCCCTGTTGATAGAGTTTAAATTGACAAGAAGTTTTCTTTTTTATCGTTGATAGTTATTATGATTAGCTTTTAAAATCTTCAATTAGATGAGGAATAGCGAGTTAATGCAATGCAATTGTGTCATAAATGTTACTCTTGGACTTGAATTTTTACACTTTTACTTTCAACGAGAGGAGGAGGAAAAAGGAAAACGTGATTCTCTTCCCCTCCTCTCCCTTTTCTACTGCAAAAACTTAAGTCTTGGCGTAACATATTTGTTTCTTTATTTTTATGTTTTCGTTTCATACATGCAAAACCGGTATAGTAACACTGGAATATCACTGTACCTGTTTTGGCAGAAAACGGGATGGTGGTTGTATTTTTTTTTTTTTTTTCAGAAAAAAAAAATAAAATAAGAGTACTTATAGGTTGTTCTAACCCTTTTACAAAAGATAAATAACTTGGACAAAGAATAAATAAATAAAATAAGAGCATTTATGGGTTGTTCCAATCTTTTTACAAAAGATACATAATCTGGACAAAAAGATGCAAAAGCTTGGTATTAAGGTCATACAAAACATAATAGCCAACAAAACTAGATATCAAACATATAAGAATATGGCCTAATGAATAGGAGGCCGAAACTAAAAGCAACAGAAGCATATATCAATTACAAAGAGGCAAAACAGAGCCCTTAGAAAATGAAAAGGCCATGGCTCTAGAAGTAGAATAATGAAACTAATGACCAACAAACCATTGCTTAAGTTGTTTAAGTGAAACCCAACCAAGTGCCTAACATTTAGACAGAGCCAAAAACCCGACTGCTTTCTAGTCCAACCTGATTATAATTCCTAGAGTAGGGTGAACGGTTGTTGTGAATCAAAAGAGTGAGGAAGAGACAAGGTTATGCTTTACCATATTTGTTCAAGATTCCACTTTATCTCTCTCATGTCACTCTTAAAAATCTTGCACTTTTACTCACCTATCAAGTTTAGAAAACACAGTAGTTATCATATCATAGTAGTCAACCCCTTATATAAAGAGTTTTAGGGACCTCTAGGAAATAAGCACAAAGTTCAAAAGGGGTAACTAACAAATAGAAAACCTTACATTCTAGAAACATCTCGTAAAAGTAGCACAAACTTGAATGGTGGTGGAAAACCCTAAATGGATCTCGGCCAAGCTCTCCAAAATGAGACAAAGGATGTCTCTACAAAAGGCCAAAAGGAGAAAAAGACAAAAGGAGACAAAATGTACAAGCTCCTTTTGCTTTATGCTTTTTGTTTTCCTCTCTCCCCCACCTAAGATCCACATCATCTTCATTCTCCACAAGGATTGCTCAACCTAGGTCATGCTCCTTTATCCTAATTAATCCTACAAAACACATAAACATAGATTATCATGTTGACTTAAGTCAAGTCAACTTTAGTCAACAAATCCAACTTAGTCAAAGGTCAACAAGTCAACCAAGGTAAGTCAACTAAGTCCACTTAGGGGAATCACAATAATGAAATGCAATGCAAAGATAAAGATGAAGGACTAGAAGTTTCCCCTCTAGACATGCTCCTTGTGATACTTCTTCAGAGAGCTTCCATGACATCTTGTGTGGTTAAGCCTTCATCACCAAATCCACTTTTTGCAGCCAAATGTGGGTTGGCCAAAATGGGGCAAGTTGGCTCACATCGACATCCTTACTTATTAAAGTTTTATACTAATAGAAGAGATTTTCGAGCAAATTTTGTTTAAATTAGGGATTTTCCAAAGAAACCTTTCCTTCAATGTTTTAGAAAATAAACAAAGGAAAAACAAGTGGAATTAATTTCTCAAAGACCATTTTTTGTTCATAAGCAAAGTATAACGACATATGGTATAAAATGTGAATCTAATATAGTAATATAAATTCAACATAGATTTGTAATGTGCATTACTTAACCCTAAAATAAGCTAATAATTTATATAGATATGAAAATAGATAAAAGGAACTTGACCTAAATTGCAATAATTACTTACCACTAATCATTATTCTTAAGCCTAATGATGACTTGGTCCCAACCATAGGTCCAATCAAAGGCCCAATCATTAGCTGCATGCTTAAAATAATACAAGAATATATGGAACATCAAGAATACAATGAGTCCAATGGGGTTCAAATGCTCTTCCCATGGGCCAAGGATGACATAAAGATTTGATGGGCTTTCTAATAGTCCATTAGTGTAGTTTTTATTTAGGCCATGTATTAGGCTAAGCTTTCAATAAATTGTAAAAATCCTAGAACCTAGCTTGAAGTATGTTGGGTCATAAATCACCTAACTATTGAAATTGGATCCATTCAAGCCGAGAGCTAGCAAGCATGCTCCCTTTCCTTTGCACATTGAGCACATGGTGCAAATGTGGGAGGTGTGACATGCCACATGGCATTTGATCCGTGAAAGGTGAATCTTGGAGGTTAGAATTAGGCGCCAAATTCAATTAGACATTTGCTCCATGTGCCTTCATTTTAGGAACCAATTAGCTTAGCTTTTGAGCTACATTCTACTATAAATGAAGGCCTCCACCCCTTTTATTTGACACTCTTGAATATTTAAGGAGATGTTGTTGAGATCACTCCACAAATTTCACTTAAGAGTCACCTTGTTAGAAGCTTCCCTTAGGAACCTCCTCTAGCCTTCCTCCTCTAAGATTAGCCCAACCTTCTTAGAGAACAACCTTCACCATTCAATTATCCCACCACTGAAACACCTTGTTGCCTTCTTTGCTTCTATTGAACTGCCATGGGGCCTCCTTCCTCCATCCATCACGCACAAGGAGGGTCATCACCTAACTCAACCCCAATAAACCAACTTGTAACGTGAGATTTACATCCACTTATATACTATAAATTTACCTTGTCTCTAGTCAATGTGGGATCTTCAACATTCCCCTCATGTCGAGAAATATACATCTCAAGTGTGAAACTAGACATTATTGAGTGGTTTGATAGTGATCTGATAGCAGGTGACACGATAGGCCCAACAAACAACAAATCTTGATAGGATAGACTTTAGATTGTTATGAGGGAAATATTGGTGAGAGAAGAGACACTGAAGGTTATTAGGCTAGTCCAAGAGTTACAACCAAATTTGAGGAGTGCATCCAACCAAGCCTTTGGATTGTTCTATATGTTTCTATTTGTCATGTATCACGAAAATTTGTGCAATGTAAATTTTCTTCAATTTTCTATTTTTAGTTTACTTTGCTTGGGTGGGAAATTGCCTTGAGCAACCCTTACCTTTAGTTGTTTTGCTTAAATCGTGTAATGTGAAGTGTCAAGGGGTTCTAAGTGCCTCTTATTTCTTCACTTAGGTATTCGTCTAGTTTTGCTTGTCTTTTGCTTTTGCTTGTCTTTTGGTTCTTTGATGTTTTGTCTTTTGTTATTAATTAGTTTTGTTGAGGTATTTTTAAGTTTAGGTCTTCGTGATATTTTTAAGTTGACCTTCCTTTTTGGTCTTAGGAAAATTTTCTTTATACACTTAAAATTGATATTCTAACACTTAATTTTTTTTTCAGAAAATTTTGTGAAAGAGTTTTAAAATATCTTTGGCTAGGAAAGACTTGGTTTCTAAGTATGTCCAAGTGACTAACCTCCCTTTCTTGGGAGCATCTCTAAAGAACTTTCACTCTAATTTCTCTTTAGAATTTCACATCAATTTCTATGTGAAAATTGTTATGAGAAAATTTGTTTGATTCATATGTGATTTGAAAGATGAGTATGTATTCCCATTTTAGTCATCCTAGGTTGCATTTAGATAAGCATAGTGAGGATGAGATGTATAGTAACATTCCTTTCTTTGGTGAGGATATAATTACATTGGCATATTTAGCATGGTAGAGGAAAATAGAAGAGTTGTTGTATCCATTATGTACTTGTTATAGTAAATATCAAATACTTAGATTTTGCATTTCTAAGTTTGTAGGACATGCATGTAAGTGGTGGGAAAATAAGAAATTTAGAGTGGAGAGAGGAAGAAAATCCATAATGGATGATTGGAATGGTTTAAAAGAATTCATAAAGATAAGAAAAGCATTCATTAAAATTGAGGACGATTTCTTTTATAGAGAAAGTGAATTTAAAGAAAAGCTTAAAAAGCTCTTGAGGGAGGAAAAGTTGAGAGAAATTGAAGAAAAAGTAGAAAAATTAGTGGTAAGAGAGGAATACAAAAGAAAAAAAGGAAAGAAGACAAGAGAAGAGAGCAAGATGAGAGAGAGAGAAAGACGAGAAGAAAAGAAGAGATAAGGAAGAGAACAAAAGGAGAGAAATTGAAGAAAAGAGAGATTAGAACTCGAAAAAGAAATAATTAAACAAGAAAAAAGAAAGAAGAGAGAAAAGGAAGAGTTTGAGAACAAAACAGATGACAAGAATGGAATCAAGTCTAAGGAGCCACCATCCCTAATTCCTTCCCTAATAATTGAAGCTAAACTCTTAAAGGGAGTAACTCAATCTTTAAACCCTTTCCCATTTTTCATGCATTCTTTTGTTTTTAAAATTTACATAATTCTTCCAAATTGTCCATAGAGTTCACAAAATTAAACTTGGAATTAATGTTGCCTTCTTGGCTAGAACTATTTCAAAGTGCACAAATTTGTAACATAGGCTAGTAGATATTATGAAAATTCCATTAAAAGGCCTTTATCCAATTTGACATTTCCAAATATCTTTATTGTGGTTCTAAAATTTAATGAGTGCATTTTTTATGACCACTACGAATTAATTTTTGACCTAGGTGTATATAAGTAGTTTAAGACGTGGATTACTGTACTCCCTTTTAATCTAAGGTCAAATCCTTTTCAAGAAGGAAGGGAGAATGATATTTGTCCCAACGGTCTTCATCATGGGCCAAAGATTAGGCTAAAATTTATTTTTTGTTTTTAAATAATTCAATAAATGTAGAATTGATAGGATCAATGATTTTTTTGTGTAATTAGCAAGTTTGTGGCTTGTATTTTAGGCCCAAGTTTTTATTATTGTGTTGAATTTTCTTTGTAATATGTTTGGGTCAAGAATCCATGGAGGCATGATGGAACACCCCAATTTGGGACATCACCCAATTTAGGATGTCACGGAGAGTTATAAAACGTATACATTTTGAAGTAAAACATTTTTTTTAAATGCACTTAAACAAAAGTTGATAATTTAATTGTAAAGGAGTAGTTCAAAAAGTCAATTGGTATAATCAATTCCAAATAACAACTATGAACAAAAGAAGATTACAGAGTCTTTAATATTTGATTTAAAATAATTAAATAAATTATAATAAACTCTCGACTTCATTCAATAGATTCTCATCGATTACTCCACGTCAGAAACATCTACATTATCACCTGCTTCCATATAACACACACGTCTAGGGATGTCAACTGGGCGGGTAGGGTACGGGTAGTAGCTCCCCTGTACCCTACCCGTTGGATAAATATATGCCCTGTACCCGTACCCACATCCGTCGGGTATCCGTTATGCGGGTATCCGCCTATTTTTTTCATATCCGCAAATATCCACGGGTACCCACGGGTATTTGAAAAATTATTTAAAAAATAAATATTTAATCATAAATTCAAGTAAAATAAAATAAAATGCATCATTGTCATAAATTTTGAATAAAGTTCAAATAAACTCAAGTTGATACAAGTCCAAATAATTTTAAAAGTAAATATAAAATAACGTTCAACATAATAAAAATTCTTTAATTAGTGTTTTGATCAACAAACTCACTTTCTCTGGTTGATTCCTGAAAAATAAACAAAATAAACAAATAATAAACCTCAATTGCCACATGCCAAGTAATCTTATTTTGATTCTATCATTTGACAACAAACATATCATAAATGTCATTGTCTATATAAGGTTTGATGTATATGCCAAATTTCAAAGAAAGGAATGAGAAGAATGTCAAGGGGTGTAAGTTTAGCGGGTACGGGTATCCACGGGTACGGATACTATGATACCCGTATCCGCCCCGTTAACATGCGGGTATCAAAAATACCCATACCCGCGGATAGTTGGTATCCATTTTTAATATCCATTTTCTACCCGTTGTGGGTTTTATCCGCGGATACCCGCGGGTACGGATTTTTTTGACATCCCTACACACGTCATACAATCATCACATACACAACAAACAAACAAACAAATATGGGTAAGTTAACCATAAACAATTATATATAGAGGAAATTTAGCAAAATAAGACATGCCATTAATACTCAACATTACACATCCAAGTAAACTATAGCAACTTTAATATTGCTAAGATAGTAGTCAAGAAAATAGAAAGGGTAAAGTAACCCAAAGTCGTCTCCCAACGAACACGGAATTGATTTTTAACAAGTTAGTTCTTATAAAATCTATACAAAACGGTTAGTCAAATAAAATAAAAAATATAGGGGATTAAGATAAACAAAGATAGAAATAAAATTTAAAAGATAAAAAGAAATAAAA
>Ga0214543_1001302_pt1 | contig 47765 bp, 19 predicted proteins | sample CNSS2metaG_FD_160094 | JGI IMG/M metagenome (GOLD analysis project Ga0214543, IMG submission 160094) | Root nodule microbial communities from cowpea collected in UCLA plant growth center, Los Angeles, California, USA - CNSS2 | ecosystem: Host-associated > Plants > Roots > Nodule | place: USA...
TGATAAGTGACAATAATGATTTGATGTTAGATAATAATTTATATTTTTGTGATTTTGGTTTGTATTTGAAGTTTAACATAATTTGGGATTTTATTTGGATTGTATTGAAGTTTATTTAGATTTTAATCGGAATTATAATTTAGTTTCTTGAGATTGAAAAAAAAAATTGTGTGTTTTTTTTTAATTAAGTGAACCAGTGAGCCAATCCGTTTAACCCACCAACCCATAATAGGTCGGATTGAGTTCTAATTTTGTTGACTCGCTAATAAGTAAGCCAAGTTTAATTGATTCACTAAGTAACCAACCGAGACCAAGTCGAATTGAGTTGAGTGACCATTTTAACAGTTCTACTATTTCAACAAACATTTGCGAAAAACCATTTGAAGTCATGTGTTTCATAAAAAAATATATCAACATACTCAATAAATGAAAAACATTACATCGTACTTATAATTGAGAAATGATGCACCAATGCATGAATGAAGAGTCATGTCATGAATCATGTGTCTGACACATCATCGTCACTTGGTCCAACTGTATGGTTGAAGACATAAAAACTGAGATTCATGCTTGAATCATCACTCTTACACGAACCATGTGGTTGGCTTAGGAGATGTGGAGCCCATCTGTGGGGCTAGTTCTGCAGAAAATTTACCATCAATAATACGCACAATCCTTTCAGATTTCTATTTCTGATTGCACTGAGTGATGTGAAATTTTATATAGGAACAATGAGCATTATATTTTATGGAATTTTTGCACGAGAAAGTGATTAATTAAACATAACAATTAAAAACTAATTAACCCAATCACTTAGAGTGAGAATGGAATATTGGGGATGATTAGAACTTAGACAATTATCGAAATATCAAGGGTGGATAAATATTTTAATACATCTTAGTTGATGTAGAACTTAGACAATTATAAAATATCTAGGGTGAATGAATATGTTAATACATCTTAGTTTGCCTAAACAATTTCATTTTGTTATTACTTGAGTTACCGTTTAACAAACGGTGACATATTATTAAGTACGTCAAAAAAATTCATATATGCAAATATATAGAGATAAAATTTGTAACGAGTAACAAATTAATATTGAAGATGGATATCTACAAATGACAGATACAAGTATTTTTTATATTCTTATGTTAATGGAACGGATACGGATATCATAGTATATGTACCCGTACCCGCTATACTCTAATTTAAATTAAAAAAGTTTTAAAAAATGATTAAAACATTATTAAAACATTGATTTTGAATGTGTTAATTTTTATCAATTGGTTTTAAAAGAATCTTCATTTATTTGTAAATGGTCATTAACTACTATTTAAATAAGTTATATGCACTTTATCTGAACTTTATAAATATTATGCATTGTATTTTTATTTGAATTTATGGTTAAAATTTATTGTTAAATATTAATTTTTTTTTGTAAATACCCACGGGTATCCGTGGATATTAAAAAAAATGCGGATATTCACATAATGAATACCCATACGGATATGAGTACGGATACGTTAAAAAAATCTTCATTTATTTGTAAATGGTCATTAACTACTATTTAAATAAGTTATATGCACTTTATCTGAACTTTATAAATATTATGCATTGTATTTTTATTTGAATTTATGGTTAAAATTTATTGTTAAATATTAAATTTTTTTTGTAAATACCCACGGGTATCCGTGGATATTAAAAAAAATGCGGATATTCACATAATGAATACCCACACGGATATGAGTACGGATACGAGACGAATATTTATTCAGCAAGTAGAGTACATGGTCCCATTCATATCCTACATATTATTTGATGATTGAAAATTTCCTTGGATAGTTACATATAGTTTATTTTTGTTAAATACTTTTTTTAAATTATAAATTAAATTCTTTTAAAAATATAAAATAAAGTACAAAATTAAATATAAATTCATTTATGTACACATTTTTATTATTCTTGAAAAATTATTTTATACAATTTTTCTAAAGAAACATGATATTAGACATATATAAAAAAAACGTTGAAGTGTTCTACTTTGCGTATATAATAAAATAATGATTTTTTTTGTACGATTAAAAATAAATATTTTAAATATATAAGTGATGCCATTAGATTTCACAAAAAATAATATTAAAACTTTTTGAAGTAAAATGTAAATTTATATTAAAATATAAGTTAGGCATTAAGATAATATTGTATTATGTATTATTTTGTATTATTATTATTTTTTTTAGTTTGATAGTGGTGCTCGTAGTATATTGATCGTATTGGTATTGAGTTAGAGGGTGTCGACCGACAAATTGTAATGATGTTTATATTTTAAGTATTGTAATGTCATATTTTTATTTTTTATGTGATATATCTCATTAAAGGTCATATCTTGTGTTTTTTGAAAAGAGGATGCATAAATCAAGTTCTGAAGTATGTAATAATAGATCGAAGTTAGATAATTGTAAGCCAAATCATTGAGGTGTATGAAAATAGTATTGAGGAGTTCCTACAATTTGCTTAACAAAATGTAGAAGGTATGAATGTGAGATATTATTGTTCATGTGTTAATTATTTGAATGGAAGACAACTTGATATTATGTTGATATAAGAACTTTTTCTTTTTTTATGGTTTGTCAAGGAGTTATACGACTTGGACTTGGCATGGAGAATTTAAAAATATTCCTATGTCTCAACCTGAACAATCTAATGTGCACTTCGATAATGACTTAGAAGACATTCTTAAGGTTGGGCAAGAAACTTTCTAGATAACACATGTTTACATGATTCTTTGAAGGAAGATTCATAAAAGCCTTTGTATCTAGATTTTACCAATTTCACACTTCTATCAACAATATTGAGATTAATTAATGTGGAAGCTTCATTGAGTTGTTAGAGTCGTTAAATGAACGTTTTCACAAGGTAATACATGTCTACTCGTCACTAGAAGGCAAAACAAATTGTGTTTGTTTTGCAAAACCTCACATATGGCTCTCGCTACAACTATTTTATGTATCATAGAGAGAAAATGCCTAAAGCTATGAGAATTGGATTCCTAAACTAGAGGCAAGGTCTTGTTTTTATAGAACATTTTGGGTGATGCTCAGCCTTATCTTTAATGCTCAACCATAGGGGGCTTCTTCATGGGTTGATTTTCTTCTTAGTTGAACCCCTTGCTTTGGTGCTTAACACTTGAGCTTTCCCTCATGAGAGGGTTTTCTTCAGTGCTCAACCTTAGGTGTTAGTGCTTAAGCTTTTCTTGCTAAAAAGGTTTTCTCATGTGACTCAACTCCAATTTGTTGTGTGTTAGGTTTATAAAGGAGGGGGTTTCAGTGGGGAGAACAACACCAATGAAATCTGAGCCTAACCGCATAAGACACTAACACCACTCTCAACCCAAAACCTTAAGGCAATGGGTTTATGGGTCTTTATTCTTATATAGTGCTCTACTTTCTCATTTCTGGTCAATGTGGGACTTAGACTCACACTTGGATTCCTAACAATCTCCCCTTCAAGGGTGAGTCCCTTCAACCACATTGGTACACTCCCCCTCCAGCGGAAGCTGCCCAACCACGAGTACTAATTTTCTGCCCTTTTCTGTACCGCCGTTATTCTTAACGGGACACGCTTTACCTGACCAACACTGTCAGGAAGACTTTCGATACTAGGACTATACTGCACTCGTCTGAGCCGATTTTAACCATCGGCTCTGATACCACTTGTTAGGTTTATAAGGAGGGGGTATCACTGGGGAGATACAATACCAATGAGATCTGAGCTTAACCACATAAGACACTGACACCACTCTCAACCCAAAACCTTAAGGCTTTGGGTTGAGAGTGGTGTCAGTGTCTTATGTGGTTAGGCTCAGATTTCATTGGTGTTGTTCTCCCCACTGAAACCCCCTCCTTTATAAACCTAACATTGTGCTCAGTCAGAAAGTCCAAGTATGTTATCCTAATTTTTCTACTTCCATGACTCAATGCCAGTCACTGTGGCTTAACTGTATGTTTGATATTTTCCTTCATATTTACTACAAAACAAAATATCATCAAAATTCATAAAACTTAGATTCTCTATATTTCATTTTGTAACTTAAGCTAAAAAAGGATTGGTTTTCCTCTAATTGCAAGCTTTTAATATATGACAATTTTCTAAATTGATATGAAATTAAGAGTATCCTAGACACTTATCAATTATTATGAATCCCATTTTACAAAATTATTTATCACATTTGAATTGGTTTTTATCCAAAATAGTTAGAGTCCCCCTTCATTATTTTTCAGGTGGGACATCTAGCTACTTATACTCATCGTTCTCGCAAATTGCAAAACATTTTTCCTGTTAATTATTAATGCACACCATTCATGCCCCCGTTCTTACTAATAATATCTCTCATGTATCTCCATTTTACAGGTCTCCTTAGTAGCCCTATGTTCAAGCAGACCATATTCATTTATCACTGTCATCGTTCCCCTCTTCTTTAAGGTGTTTAATTTTACTATCTCTCTTCCATTTGCTGAATTTATTCTAGAATTGTGTTTTCCTCCCCTGTGAAAGTTATCCATTATTATTTGCCTAAACCCCACTTTTGTATGCCTTACTACAACTATTCCTCATCCAATATAGCCTATTACAATTAACGATATGAGTATTAGAGATGAAATTGTGAACAACTATTTCCCATCCAATATAGCCTATTCTTCTTGTGTTAGCCATATATACAACTCCTTCAATAATAAAAAAATAGAACACTACAGAATTTATTAATGGTAAAAATGCACACTTTACGATTTATTCTCAACACTGAATAGAATATTTTTTTTGAAAGTGCTATAATTAAAGAGAGGGAAGGCTGAGCAGCGGCGCAAGGCAACAAATAGGGCTAGGCACGACGACGGAGGAGAACAAAACCCTAAACCTAGGGTAACGAAAACAGCAGCATAGGACAGTGGAAGCAACCAGCCAAGGCAATGACGCAGGAAAGAGAAAGTGGAACCCTAAACCCAGGGTACAAGAAGTAGCGCGACTCACAAATGTTGATCTCCTTTGTGCAACCAAAGGTGGAAGAGAGGTGGTCTCTACCCGTGAGTAGCCACAACGACTACGTCACATCGCAACGAGCGGAAGTGGTATCCCAAGCAGCGGAAGCAGTGAGGTAGTAGAAGAGGCGCACACGAATGTTGATCTGCTTCAACCCAACCAATGTGGAAGATAGGTGGTATCCTTGAGCACAAGCAATGATGGTTTTCTTGATTGCGAGCGCGCGAACGATGGCTCCTTCACTACAAACGACGGGGACACATTTGTGGCTTTGGACCTCAAAGTGAAATGAAGATGGAAATGGAGAATGAGAAATAGAACCCTGTTAAATCGATTCTTCAGTTAACAATGTAATATAGACTTTCTTTATTACAATTATGCCACTAACTTATGTTTTACATCAGTTTCAAAATAAATAATGTAAAATCTTGATGTTGAAACTCAATTTTGCACTAGTGCCTCTTCTTATCTTCTTCTATTATTCTTTAACATATAAACAAAACCATGTCAAATTGGGTGAGAAATCTGCCAATGAATTTATCGACAAAAGAGATTGTCAGTAACCATGACGAAAAGGTATCGACAAATAAATCTTTCAGGAAACAAGAATTGTAATTTAACAACAAACAATTTCAGTAGCTTTGCCTGTCAATAATTGTGTTGTTATATTATCAATAGAAATATTCTTAATAGTAATAATTGAAATTTATCCATAAATTTTTTGATAGATTTTACAAACGAATTTTTTTACTAATGAAAATATCCATAAGTAAATTAAAATATGAAATTTATTAAAAAAATTTATTGATAAATTAAAATGTACTTATAGATTTGTGACCGTTAGTAATATTTCATAGTAAGTAATTAAAGAGTTTGTGATAATACATTATTTATCATTATCAGCTTTTGTATTGAAATTAAAGAGTTCGTAGTAATATATTATTTGACGGAAAAAAGTTTACCGTCATGACGTATAATTTGTCACAATATCCTGTTTCATCACAAATTTTGAAATACATATGATAATTTTTTCATTGTTTTATAGTAAACTTTATACGTTATACAATAATAATTTTTTTAAAAATGTCAACAAATTAAATACCTTTAAAAGATTAACAAGTTTTTATCGATGATCATAAAACTATCATTCATACACTATAAAAATATATAATTTTACTGGAGGTTTTCTAGTTGAGGTTTTAAAACCTCTGGTAAAATATATACAGAGAAGGGGTTTTAGAAACGCCAAGTAAGTTCCAGGGTTTTTCTAAAAAACCACCAGAAAATTATTCTTACCTTATTTATTTTTTTAAAAATTTTTAATTTGGCTAAAAACATTTTCTCTCTTTCTTTTGCAACGTCTCTTACTCTCTCTCGGTGGCCTCTCGCGCTCAAGATTCGTGCATTTCATTCCATCATTTTTTGCTTTCACTTTTATCTGATGATTTCATCAACAAACTGTGTTGATTTTATAATCACGAAAGAGAGTGTTACTTTGTCATTCAATTTTGTGCCCTAGGAGGAGGAAGACGAAGCAGTTGTGGCTAGTGTATTAGGAAGAGAAAGACGTTGCTCTTTCAATTTCATCGTTCGCCATGAAATCAGGTAATAAACACATGCTTTCAATTTTGTTTCCTGCTTTCAATTTCATCACCGTTCTTACAATATCGTCATTGCTTTTTCGATTTCATCTCTGTGCTTTCATTTTCATCTCAATTTCGTCTCCCTAATTTCATCTCCCTACATCTCTTCCTCTTTCGATTTCATCTTTCTTATTCATGTCGTAATTCACTGCTTATTTTGCCTTTACGAAACAAATGATGTTTTACATTCTGCTTTTGCCCTTGGGATCCTATTCATGTTCAGCGTTCGTATAAGTCCATGTGCAGTTTATGTTTCTTATGTGTACTTCCCTACTTTAGCAAGAGAATTTCAGAATTCAGATGCATTTCAAGAAGCCAGAGCCAGCTACTTGGTTTAGTCCCCCACCACTCTCTAATGCTGGCAAATCTTGGTTTCCCTCCATGTTTTCGATTCTCTTTTGCGTTTTTACTTTTTCGACAATTTTCACAAAATCTTCGTTGTTAATCACGACTTGTCTTCTCCCTGAAAGACTCAACCCAAACCCAATAATGTATGCATTTGAGTCTGATATATCTCTTTCTGCCATCATTTCTTCATAATTAATAATCTATACTCAATCATTTTCAACGTCAATTTATAACTATAAATCGTGGCCAGTATATTCCTTAAGTAAAATCATTAATTAATAATAATCTGCAGTCACAACTACTGGTAGTCTTGGAAAACTTTGAATAATGTTTAGCTTTCTACATGGTTGAATGAAAATCAGTGTTGTATCCATTATCTATAAAAGATATTTGATCTCCCGGTGAATACCAAGTGATTTAGAAAATTTTGAATTGAACTTATTTTCCAAAATTCTGCTACATAAGCTCATGATGATGATGATATTGAATAACAATCCTATGTGTAGAAAATCAGAGATCATAACTTTTATTTACTTATTTTTAACTGATTTTTTATCAAATTGTTGTGTTTGACTGTTATTAATAACCACATTTGCATAAAAAATTGAAATATTATCACTTAATTCTTTGGTATGTGTAAAAGCAAGTTCATTATTTTGAAAAGTATTGTACTGAATTTTGGTAATAGATCCACAAGCATAATTTATGCTTGTAAGAAAGATATGGTTCATTAAGATCCTTCAAAAATATGATAACATAGTTAGGTTGTTATAGTTGGTATCAGTTTGCAATTGCATTTATTTGCACAAGTGCCATTCAGGATTAACTTCCCGTGATCTTTATTGTATGATATATTTCAATTAATTTTTTTATTGTATATTATATTCTCTATGACAGCCAATCAATATTATTATATACATTGATAAAAAAAGTTGTTCTATCATTATTATATACCTTTTATCTTTTCAATACCCTACTTATAAGCTTTTGGTTGAGAAGAGAAAACAAGGACGATGGTCTTTGCAGTGTTATTTTTATGAATTTTTAGGAAACTAATTAATGAATATAATAAACATAGTTTTAATACAAAATGATCAAAACCTTATTTTAGAAACAAATATAATTTCAAAGCATAATTAAATTCTGTTTTTCTAAGTCCTATTTTTCTATTTTTCTAAGTTCTATTTTTCTAAGCCCCTAAAACTAAATTAATCCAATTTTTCACTTTTTTTTTTTTTAACTCTTCTTCTCAATGTTCTTTAAACCTATTTCATCTTCTTAATCCTAAAACACTTAAATTTCCTACACTTCATATTAATAAAAAATTTTATTTTATCTTCCATCTCCTTTTATTTCTCTTCTCATCCAATGGCGGATACACCTCACAGGATACACTCACGAAATCTTTATTCTTTATTTTCTTTGAGATTTAGTAACTTTCACATTTTTTCTAACTTTCACATTCTTTTGTTGTTTTCAGGAGACTTGAAGGTGGCACCAATAAGGATGATGTTAAGCCAAAACTTAGAGTACTTGAAGAAATCATGGTTGCTTATAGAAAAATTAGGATAATGCTAAGTTGTTTTATTTGATGAGTGTATTCTTTTCTATTTATTAAAATTCTTGAATTTTTAATTGCTTCTTCGTTGGTCTTTTTTTTCCCTATTATATTCACCTTTTTCTAATAAAATATGATGTTTAGTTTGGTTTTTCTTTGTGGTAGTATAGTTTGGGTTTTATGCACTGGAAGTGTATCATAATAAAGTATTGCTAAGGAATACGATCAATAAGGAAGTAATGTATGCTTATTTGTGACTTTTATGGCAAGTGCTAACTATGGTGATCAATGTTACTGTTCAAACCTTCATTTTTTTTTTAATTTGTGTATCTTACATATATGTTAAATATGTAATAAAGTGTCACTATTTTTTAGCATTTATCATTTGATGTTATCCAACATCTGCATTCATATAAGTTCATGCTAATGTGTGAAACTGCAGGGAACTTTTACTATCATTTAAGAAATGTTATCTAATATATTATTAGGAACAAAGTAAGTGAAGGACAATTCTACCAGGTTTAACTATACAAGCTTGATGCCATCCACAAGGTACTTGGAGAAAACAACTTAGTATATAGTTATCACTTTTATCAGTATGTTGATCTTCAGTATTTATATTCTCTTTGTGTATAGGCTTGTGCATCTTTGGAACCTAGTTACCAACCACCAATAACATTTGTAGTAGTTCAAAAGCGGCATCACACTAGACTCTCTGCAAACAATCACGATGGTTACTTGTTGTGAGCTTTCGCCTACTGTTTCTTGTGTATTAGTATTTTGATTTGCCATACATTACTTGTTGTGTACAAGAGAAAATCAAATATTTGTCACAATTTATAGAGCGTGTTGATAATATTTTATTTGAACAAAATGAGTTACATAAAAAACCAGGTGGATATGATCCATGTGCATCTGATTACATTGACGTTTACCTAAACTAAACAGGCCAGAAGTCCAAAGGGCAGTACATTCCAATGTCTCCAAACACTCATATCCATGGACTAATTGCACGTTTTCATCCATCTTCTCTATTTTCTCGTTCATCTTTTCTAGCCATGACATATACGTAAGTTTGAGACATAATATGAACTGATTATATTAATGTTAAAACTAAATATAATGAGTATTGATGTTGTTACTTTTGTTCTTGTCCATAGTAGCCTCATGGGACCTTGGAAAGATTCACCATTGTCCATCCTTCCTGTCAACAAGCTTGTTGTTGGTGGTCTTCGCATTTGGGTTTACAGGTACACTATTTTTCTAACAAGATTATTAAAACGTTTGATATTTGTTTATTTTATCTGTCAAGTAATTAAGAGTTTTGTACAACAATATCCACAAAAATTGTTTCTAAATATAGTGGAGATATTGATGGATCAGTTCTCACATGCTACTACATGGTGGATCATCATGCCTATGCAATGCAAAAGTATTGTATTGAGTTTTTTTTTTCTCAACACCAAGTGTTTTCATGTTGTCCTACGTTTTTTCATGTAGGTCAACTCAAGCCTTTATAAAGATGGATGGATAATTAAAGTTGAACTGAGCGACAGTGGTGAACTTAACTATTATAGCTCTTTTTTTGTTTTATTATGCTCTGTACTTTTGTTGATTATGCGGGTTCAATTGGTGAGAATTGAAGTTAGAGTGCCTAGGTATGGTTGGACAATGCAAAAAATTTTCTTTTGACTGAGGTGTTTGGATTGCACAAGTTAGTTTTTCTTTTGTAGCCTAAGATTTTATCCTGTCTTTACATTTTTTTCTTTGTCATGTACTTAATGAACAGTCAAAGGACTACTATTGCCCATTTTTATAAATTTTCATTTTATTAGAATATAGATACTATTCAAGTTAGTGTTCTTTTTTTTCTATATTATTTTTTTCTCTTTATGTATGATGATTACACTCACTCATATTAGGGTCTTTAAATTTTTGAATCATATACTTTTTTGCTTACCGAGTCTTTATCATAATTTGATTTTTTTAATCCTCCAACTGTTGAGAACTTAATTCATTAGAGTGTATTTTACACAAATTAGTTATGCAGTTTTAAACTAATTCTAAAGTTACAAAACCATAACACAACACCCACTCAACTACAATGAATGTCATTATCATATAGTAATAGTTTTTAAAAATTAAGAAACAATTACATGACTCGTTTAAAAAAGAAATAAAATTAATGAAACACATTATGATACAGTTAAATGTCATAATAAACGTTGTCGGTACTACTAGGGTTTCAAACCCCATGCAATAGCGGGGGTTTTAAAAACCTCAGGCAGTAGCAGAGGTTTCAAAAATCCTAGGCAGTAGCGGAGGTTTCAAAAATCTCAGGCAGTAGTGAGGGTTTCAAAAGATCCCAAGCACTAGCGAGGGTTTCAAAAATCCCAAGTAGTAGCGGGGGTTCTAAAACCCCAGGTAAGTGGCGCTTTACTAAGGGTTGCTAAAAACCCCCAGTAATTTGTTAGCCACGCTGGTTCTTCCAAGGGAATTGCAAACCCCTGGTGAAGCCATTAGTGGGGTTAAAACCTCCAGAAACGCCAAATTTAACCCCAACTAAAAACAATTATTTTTGTAGTGATAAAATTTGATCATATTTCTTTTTATTAGTGTGAAGTATTTATTGAATTTATCACTTAATCTGTATCTTAGAACCTAGTCGGTTACCTTTCACTATTGTGGAGAACACCTTCTATACTTCATTCATCATAATAAATACTTATACGGCAGTTCAATTTATATTCAATATAAATATAGTTTATTCCATATTTATAAAATTGTTCTAAAGCAATTATGAGGCAGATGAATTAAAATTTTATAATATAAATAGTTATAAAATGTACTTTTTCTATTAGTTTCTGTTCCTACATAGAACAAATAAGATGAGTTAGGCACAAGTAACACCTTACCCATAGTCCGCCATCTCTTCAGTAGGCCTCTTCCCGGTTCATATATGTCTGCTTGGACCCGAGAGGGGTTACCTGCAGAAGGGACTTCGAAGCTCAAGTCAACAAAATTTCTCAAAAAGTCAAATCAAATGATTAGGGAAGTAATGAATGTGTATCTTTAATTCGTGGGGTCCATGCATATTTATAGATCATTAATTATGTCTAGCCACGTCATGGGTTGGGCCCTTGCTTGGACCGTAGGTGGGCCTGAGCCTTAGCCCAAGCCCTTAGTTCGATTATTGGGGACTAATGGCTTTTATTGGAGCGTCATGTTTATAGAGTTGTTGGCCTAAGTCGGTTACCCTTTAACGGTTTAGGCCACTATTGTTGTTTTTGGTTTCCTTTATCAATGTCTCTTCTTAGCGGTTCAGTTCGGGTACCTTAGCATGTACGTGGTTGTTATTATTCAGCTTAGGCCAACTAGGTGCAGTACATCAGTCCCCCAGCCTTTTTCGATATAATTATGCCGGTAAAGGGTGATAAGTGTCCGCTGTATTTCGTCTAGGCCGATTAGGTGCAGTACACCAGTCCTCCAGTCTTTAACTGTGATGAACAGTGTTAAGGCTAAAGACAGGATAAGGTTTGTAGCAGGTAAGGGGGTGTCAAGGGTCTAATCAAAAAAGGGTTTTGCGTCGTCGTTCCTAATACTCATGACCTTTGGTGTGCTTTGGGTCGATTGGTATGGGTTGTGACTTTTAGCGGGAAGAAGTTGTGTCGTTTGGAATTCATGCTTATAAATATGGATTTCGCGAAGAGTTTGCGTTTGTTAGCTCATTTGTGAGAAATTTGTAATCAGAGACTTGCGTGCGTTAGATCTGTCCGACTAGTTCTCTGTTTCTGCCGACTTCTTTCAAAAAAGGTATGTCTAGTATTAGTGATATTGTGTCATTGTCTTCTTCCAATAGTGGGAGTGTGGAGTCCGGTAGGGGTGTAGGTAGGCATGTTGAAAAGGAGAGTAATAGTCTGGTGGCTGTGGTGGGAAGGATTCCGATAGAGATAGTGACCGAGGTGAGGGAAGACCTTCCTGAAGAGATAGTACAAAGTAACTGGCCGGCCAAGGCTGGTTATGACTGGGTAGCGGCTGATGTTCGTAACCAGTAATCCTTGTTTCGGTGGTCCCGCCTGCTAAATTCTTGGTTGAACTGCACTCTCGTTATCGCGAAAGGCGTGGACCGCGATATCATGTCGCTGGAGCGGGTGAGCGTTGTTGAGCGCGTCTGTCACAGCCAAGAAGGGGCTGCCGAGAAGTTCTTTTATATGTATATGTGTCATTTCTCTCAGTTACATGTGAGGTTGTCGCTAGATGACTTCACCATGGGGGTACTCCGTCAGCTCAACGTGGCGCCTACCCAGTTACATCCGAACAGTTGGGCATATTTGCAGGCCTTTCATGTTTTGTGCCAGTCACTGTATCTACGGCCCTCTCCTCACGCGTTTCTATATTTTTATGACACGAGACCCTGACAACCGACTACCTGGTTATCCTTGGTGAGCCGACCGAGTAATAGCAAGCTGGACGCGTTTTCACAGTCCTTTAAGCATTACAAGGATGGTTATTTCAAGGTTGTGGTGAAGGAGGAGGGTAAGTCACATTTTCTTAATGTAGATGGGAGTACGAAAATCCCGTTTAGTTGGACAGGTAGCCCTTCTCGATACAAGGATATGGGTACCGACGAGTTGTCGGCGGCAAATAAGGAGGTGGTGGAGGTCCTGATGAAGTTTTCTGATAAACTGCCCACTAAGGGCTTAGTTAGGGTTTATAATTTGGTTCACCCGATTATTAATATTGAAGGTATTTGTTTATGACTTAAATTGTCTTGATGTTTCTAAGTTAAACTAACCGGAACTTGGTGTATTTGTGTAGGACACATGGCTCAGGCCTGGAAGAAGAATTTGATGCTTTTTCAAGCATTGAGGAAAGAGAGGGCCGTGAAGGCCAAAACAGTTGGGAACACTGAGGTTCCAAACTTACAAGAGTCGTTGGTTGAGGTGCACGTACATGGCGGCACCAAGAGGAAGGCCGAGTTACTAGCTAGGTCTGGTAAGGGCAAGGACGTGAAGAAGGTGAGGGCGACTTTGCTTGGGCAGGGGTCATCGAGTAGGGCCAAAGGACCAGAAGTCGGTTTAATAGAGTTGTCGAAAACGCCCGTTAGGAAGGACATTGATATCAACTTGCCGGAGATAGTGCTTAATTATATCGATAGTATGGAGCTGAATCATCTAATGAGGACGATGGTGGAGTTTGGGAGCAAGGCGCTAATTTTGAGTCGCCGGGTTGGTCGTTGTATCGCTGGGAGGTAAAGGAGGAATCGGGAAAAGGTGGAGGAGTTGCAGGAGAAGGTTGGCAAGTTCACGGAGGAAAGGGCTGCATGGAAGAAGGAGAGGGAAGGTTGGGAGGAAGAGAAGAAAAGGTTGGGAACTTGGAAGGTTCGTTGTCTGGATTCGGAGAGTAAACTTAATGGAAGGATAGCGGACCTGGAGGCAGATTATGATGAACTTAAGGAAAAATATGAAGGTGTAGAAGTGGAGCTTGATGACTTGAAAGGTTGTATTATCCAAGAGCACATCAACGGGTTCCAGAAAGGATTAAGGCAAGCGACCTTCTTTTATCGGGATATTGATGCAGCTGATACTAGATTTGATGTTAACAAGGATGTGGTGGATGGCCAGCTTGTTAATGAGGCCGAGAGCAGTCCCGAGGAGGAGGTAAAGAAGGAAGCGGCGGGGGAGGAGAAGGATGCGGAAGCTTCCGTGGAGGGTGATGATAACAAGGCGGCGTAGGACTTTTATTGTTTACGATTTGAAATTGGTCACGAGTTCTACGTTTGTAATAATTTGTACACTATTTTACTTTGCTTTTAATATGATGAATGCTTTATGTATGCTATGTTGTTTATTTGATGCTGACAACTTGTGTGATAGTGGTGCGTTAGCGGTATTGTAAAATTGTGAGTGGGTGTTTTGATGTATGTGATGTTTGGCAAATTCGATTTTTTATTGAGGGTATTCGACCCCGACCGTTTACTTGTGGTAAGTGTGGGAAACGAATTAACATCAAGTTAAGGGTGTTCGACCCAGGCCGCTACTTGTGGTAAGAGTGGGGAACTTAAAACGAATTAACAGAAAATTAAGGGTGTTCGACCCAGGCCGCTTACTTGTGGTAAAGGTGGGGAACTTAAACGAATTAATAGAAAATTAAGGGTGTTCGACCCAGGCCGCTTACTTGTGGTAAGGGTGGGGAACTTAAACGAATTAACATCAAGTTAAGGGTGTTCGACCCAGGCCGCTTACTTGTGGTAAGGGTGGGGAACTTAAATGAATTAACAGAAAATTAAGGGTGTTCGACCCAGACCGCTTACTTGTGGTAAGGGTAGAGAACTTAAACGAATTAACAGAAAATTAAGGATGTTCGACCCAGGCCGCCTACTTGTGGTAAGGGTGGGATATGAGTAGTATGTAGGGTGGCAGGCATGTTGTAGGGGACATGAGTGGTGGGGAGGGTGGCAACGGGAGTGGGAGCCGCAGTATGCCCTGGGAGGGTGGAGCGGAAGTGAGTAGGATGGGCTGAGAGGATGGGAGTTTGTTGGGTGGTGGTGAAGGTGTGCGGGGTAGGATTGTACTCGCTTTCCTCTTCAGTAGGCTGGAAAGCCGGGGACCCTGCAGCTTCAGATGCTTCCTTGGCCTTTCCCTTTTGAGTGGGATCGGCTTCGATCTTTCGCCTTAGGCAAGAGTTTTCCTGTCGCATGCTTCCATCTCATCAGCGCTGCGCTTCTTCAAGTCAGCCAACTCCTGTTGCATCTTAACTTGACCGTCTAGGATGGCGGCCATATCCGAAGTGATGTTAGCAGGTCCTGAGGGGCCAGCTTCAACTTGCTTATTAACTCCTGCTCTGCTGCAGGTAGAAACCATCTTCGGAGAAAGCGGGTAGTAAAGTACTATCTCATGCCCCACGGTGGGCGCTAATTGTTCTTGCAGAGAACAAATAAGATGAGTTAGGCACAAGTAACACCTTACCCATAGTTCGCCATCTCCTCAGTAGGCCTCTTCCCGGTTGGTATATGTATGCTTGGACCCGAGAGGGGTTACCTGCAGAAGGGACTCCAAAGCTTAAGTCATCAAAATTTCTCAAAAAGTCAAATCAGATGATTAGGGAAATAATGAATGCGTACCTTTAATTCGTGGGGTCCATGCATATTTATAGATCATTAATTATGTCTACCCACGTCATGGGTTGGGCCCTTGCTTGGGCCGTAGGTGGGCCTGAGCCTTAGCCCAGGCCTTTAGTTCGATTATTGGGGACTGGTGGCTTTTATTGGAGCGTCCTGTTTATCGAGTTGTCGGCCTAAGCCGATTACCCTTTAATGACTTAGGCCGCAATTGTTGTTTTTGGTTTCCTTTATCAATGTCTCTTCTTAACAGTTCAGTTCGGGTACCTTAGCATGTACGTGGTGCTTGTTATTATTCGGCTTAGGTCGACTAGATGCACTACAGTTTCAAATATTGTTTCATCTCCCCGATCTTTTTCTTTAAGCAATGTTGAAATATGAGATTTTTTTAAGAGACTAAGGTCAATAGCATCATATTAACATGTTGATGTTTTACTAATTCTTAAATTTTTTATCAATTAATTTTGAGATAGGATATTACAAATATTAAAAACGAAAGTAATAAAACTAATCATACACGATTTTAAATGTATTATCACTTATTTAATATTCAAATACTAGTCGCTATTACCATCATTAAATTACATATAAGTTTTGTGTAAAACGGCCACACAACCCGAAGCACAATCTCATCATTTAGGATTGTAATATCATACCATAAAATACAATTTTAAGTTGTTCACACAAATCATTCAAAGGCTTTCATAAAGCTCCAATGGAAGACGTGGTTGGAGCATAAGTCGAAGTTCTTGTTCCTTAGGCAAAGCCACTCCTAACCCTTCGGTCATATCAACCTCAGCACCACCCTTTGTGAAAATATGAAACCCTTGAAGCAACCGAGCCAAGGTCAAGTGCGTCACTTGCAGCCCAAAGGTCATGCCAGGGCACGACCTTCTTCCAAAGCTAAATGGAACCAACTCAAAGTCCTGACTCATGAAATCTATGTCTCTGTGAGTGGTGAGGAACCTCTCTGGCTGAAACTCATTAGGGTTAGTCCAAACTTGCGGGTCCCTTTGCAAGTTCCAGAGGTTAATAAGCAACCGTGTTCCCTTTGGGACGTGGTACCCTACCAAAGAACAATCTTCCATGGCCTCCCTGATTCCTGTTAAGGGTGCTGGCGGGTACAAACGAAGGGTCTCTTTGACAATGGCGTGGAGATAATTGAGGTTTTTGATGTCAGATTCTTGGACCCATCTTTCTTTTCCTACGTGGCTGTCCAACTCTTGTAGGGCAACCTTTAGAACCTTTGGATGGTTTACGAGCAGAGAGAGTGCCCATGTCAGTGTGATAGATGTGCTTCCCGAAGCAGTAAGGATAAGCATCTGCACCAAACCTTATAGTGAGATTTAAAGTCTTTTTACCATTCTAAAAACACTAACCTTAGTGATATAAAGGTTAATTAAGTTTCTCATCACTGTCCTAAATGATTTTTAATTAAGTCTGTAATAAATTCTTTTTTGCCTATTTTTATATGCGTTTGTAGTTTTGAATTTGCTGCTAATTTAATGGTGTCATTGTTATATTGATTATGTTATGTCATTTAATTATCTTGGTAATTTAACATATGTAAATGTTTTGACCAAGTCAAGTCGGTCTGGCAGTATCATTAGGAACAAAGTATCACTAGGAACAATGAACGTATTTTTTAGATATCGTTCGTTTTGGATTGTTGTTTCGTTATGGTTTTGTTTTTGAGAAGCGTTTCAGAGAGTAGAAAGAGAAATGGGTATTTAAATTGCGGTTAACCTCTACTCTTAAATAATGTTAAACTTATTAAGTTTCCAAAATATTGCCCGCTTTGAAGTATGAAGTTCCGTCACGATTTTATCTTTAAAAGACGGTTTGAAGAGTGAAGAAAATATTTAAACCTCACTTGAGTTCAACTCTTAAATAATGTCACATTTATTGAGTGCACCGAAATAATAAGGTTATATAATTATTATCAAATAATATTTTGTTTAATAAATAACTATAATAAAAGGAGTCTTATTTATATGAAAATTGTTAATTCATTTTTTTCTGAAAAAAAAGATAGTTGAGCTGTCAGTATTTTGGAGAACTCCGAAGACAACTAAAAATATTTACGTATTGTTGAGTAACAAGTTTGTGACATCGAGAATAAAACTGAAACACATATTTTTGTGAAATATAACTCGGGATTGTGTCTTAAAATTAATAGAAGGGGTGAAAGGAAGAAGTTAAAATTGGACTTTAGAAATTCCAGTTGTATGGTTGGAATTTAAACACAACAAACACTTCCAAAGCATCAAATGTAAAAGGGAGGAATCAGGGAATTATTTGGTTGTGGGGTACAATCACATGGGAGTTTGGTTGATCTATCATTTTCATTGAATGTTTATTAAAGCTAAAAATAGTTCAATTTTTCTACCTTAAGAATATTGATAGATATGGGCTTGGTTAGATAAGAATCCAAATTCTCTAGTTTTTTTTTCCTCCTATTTTCTAAAAGAACAATGATGTTGATATTTTTAAAAGAAATTTAATATATTTTAAAACATTAAAATTATTTTCCATCAATTTATTTTAAAGGTACAACAGAAAAACAGTATAAAAGAAAATTCTGGTAGAAAATTCAAATTCGTTAGATAATTATTGGAGTTAAATAGATTTTTATTCTCTTAATTTTAATTAAAAATTAAAATTAGTCTCTTTTTAAAATTTTAATTAGTCTCTGAATATTAGAAATGTGTAAATTTAATTTTTTTAATCAAATTTTTCTTAAATTTATTAGACGTATTTTATAATAATATTTGAAGTTTTATATTATTTGACGATTTTTTTTCAAATTCGTATGTAGTTATTTATAAATAAATCAAAATTTTGTTATAATAAGAAAAATCATTTAAAATGCTAAATTAATTTAACAAAATTAGATAAAAAAAAATTGAATTTACACACTTTCAAATACATGAACTAAATTTGTAAATTTATTCAAATTTTTAAAAAATTGATTCTAATTTTTAATGAAAGATAGAAAAAGATATTTAACCCTAATTATTGCACCGATTATTGAAGATGGAAAGTAAACGTACCAATGATGTCGCTTTGATAACTGTCTCCCGCTTATAACCACATATATCTTCTTGGTCTTCAAAAGATGATAACATCACATCCATGAAGTCCCTTTCACATCCACCATTCTTCTTCTCTCCTCTCATCTCCACGTGTTCTTGCAGCCACCTCTCAAGGATAATGTCTAGTTTCTCAGCTGTTCTTTTCATGAAACTTAAATGTCCCTGAAAATCAAACCAACTCAGTGATGGAATTGCATCAGCCACCACAAAAACACCAGACAGATATGTGACATCTTTAATGGCTTTCCTCAGTTTCCATGCATCATTGTCTTCTTGGTTAACAGTGTCCCCGCCAAATCTCTTCCCAGCAATCATCCTCACGATTATGTTGAAGGTCATGTGCTCCAACAGATTGCTTATAGCCACTTCATTTGAGCCCTTCACGTTCTTTGCAGAGGACACTGCCATTGATGAGTACAAGTCCTTCACAAGAGACAGTGTTTCACTGTCTCTCACGTGCTTCTGCTTCTCAAGCCTGTGGATTGACAAAATCTCAAGAACAGCCACTTTTCGGATCTCACGCCAGTAATCTCCGTAAGGGGTAAGGCCAAAGACTGCATTGTTGTAACCCATGAGTCTGCCAGCAGAAGTGTTTGGCCTTGAGGCAAAAACTCTGTCGTTTGTTGTGAGGCACTCCTTTGCAATTTCCCTGTTGTTCACCACTATGGTGGGGTGGCAACCCAGTTTGACACAGAAAACTGGACCATATTTCTCAGCCATGGCTGAGAAGGTCCTGAAATAGGGTATTCTACCATTGAGAAGGTGGAGGTGCCCTATGAAAGGTAAAGCACCACGAGGTTCGGGTAGCTTTCTACCCTTTCTTTGCTTAGGAGATCTAATGAATCGAAACACTTTGTATGCAATTAGCAAAGCTAGGATTCCTGCTAAAGTTGGAACATAGGAAGCAGGATCCATGGGGATTGAGTAGTCACAATATTTGCACATCTACCTTACCTATATATATAGGATATGAAATGATGGAAACATAAAGATCTAGGACAACATTAGTTAAATTTTTAAGAATCTAATAGAAATCCAAATGATGTGACATCAACCACTTAGAGATAACATATTCACGCTCAAGTACTATAAGAAAATCTTGTTGTAAAAGAATTAATTTGAAACTTTTTAGATCCAAATTTAAATAATTAAATGGGAATTATATTTTAGGAAAATAAATTAAATGCCTTTAAATTAATTTCAAATTGATACTTTTTAAATCATTTTAAAACTAATATAATTTAAAATTATTATACATTTTGTAAAAATAGTTTTGAAAAAAAAAATTGTTAGAAACACTGCATGTTATTTATGACCTATTATATCTATTGAACATCCGATGTGGTACAAGTAATATAAAATATATAAATATATTGAAGTAATAAGTTATATCAAAGAAATTGCATTATATTTAGAAATGGGAGGATTGATGCAAAGGAAATATTATGCATAATTCAGATCAGATTTTAGGTATGAATAAGGAGTAAAAATAAGAAATTTATATTCTCCTACTCCGATTGATATTTTGATCCTATAAAATGCATCAGAACACTAGTGTGAAGTGCAAGATTATAGCCAGGGACATTAACGGGGTGGATAGGGTACAAGTAGTAGTTCTCTCGTACTTTACTCGCTGGATAAATATCTGTCTCGTATTCATACCCATATTCATACGGGTATTCACATATTTTTTTTAATATTCACGAATATTCACGGGTACACGCAAGTATTTACAAAAAAAAAAAATTAATATTAAAGAACATATTTTAACCATCAATTCAGATAAAAATACAATGCATAACATTTATAATTTTAAACAAAGTGTAAATAACCCATTTAAATAGTGTTGAATGATAATTTACAAAGAAATGAAGATTTTTTTTTAAAATGAATTGATAAAATCAACCCATTCAAAATCAATGTTTTAATGTTTTAATCATGTTTTTATTTATTTATTTAAATTAGAGTATAGAGGGTACAAGTATCCACGAGTACTGATACTATAATATCCATACCCGTCCCGTTAACATTCGGGTATAAAAAAATACTCGTACCCGTTACTCGCGAGTATCCATTTACAATATCTATTTCCTATTCATTGCGAATTTTATCTGCAAATATCTGCGATAGGGATATTTTTGACATCCCTAATTATAATGGTCATAAAAAGAAAAAATTTACATATACACTATTGTATATGGTTTCAGTGTGGATACTTTGCCCTCAACTTGGCTACAATAACATGAACATCAAATGTAAGACAAAGCCATTGAATAAAAGACAAGGTGATCAAAAACTAACCCATGACTCAGGCCATTTAGCCTAAAAGTTTATTTTGTTTCTGCAGATGAAAACTATATGTGAGGAAAAAGGGATGAGGAGAGGGTCTTGGAAAAGCAAAGTTGTTGACTACTGTAAAAAACAAAATCAAAGAAAATGTCTTCAATGAATATTGCAACAAACTCTAGCTACAACTACCAATAGGCTGCTACAGTGCACAATCAGAGAACTCTTAATGGGATCACATTCTCTAAAGTTGCCACACTCATCGTTGAAGTTGGGCCAATTTTAGTACGTTAATATGCACATCTGAAATGTTAATAGCCACACCTTGAAGGTTAATGACGCACATTAATGATTTAATTCAATATTTTGTATTTTCATCTTTATTTTCATGTATGTGTCAAGAATAGACTAGATGAGTATACGTTAAGGATATTTTGATATCAAATATAAAAGTTCTAATCATGCTTACCGAATATTTATTATATATAGATATATATACTTTGGTGATAAAAAAAATATAAATGTTACATCATCACCGACATAAGTCAATGTAAAAAGCTCGTTGTTAAGGAAGAGAACATGCCTAATTCTTAACTTCCACGCATTCCCTGTCATTGTATACTTCTACCGCAACCAACTTGTTGACATCTCCGTGGTTTTCTTCTGAACATCGGAGAATCAAAAGTAAATGACTTAAAAACAAAATCAAAGAACATGTTCCTAGTGGTTTATTTGTAGAAACTCTAACTCCAGATATATAAGTCCAGACTTAAAAACATAAATTAATTTATTAAAACACTTAATCTTTTCAAGCTTTCAATTTTCATGATTTTGATTTATTGAAGTCACTTTAAATAGTTATTTAAGTTATTTTAAAATATTCAAAGGTGGTGACTTTGTGTAAGGATTAAAATGTTTTTTAATCTATTAAACTATCAAATTTTTAATCAACCTAAACTTATATTCAAATTTGTACGAAAGCATTCCAAATCTTTTATGAAAGTACGCAAACAATTTTGATCAAAATTGAGAGCCGTAGTTAGCTTGAAAAACATTTCTTGTAAAGTCTTATATTTAGATAAACATATGAAGGATCAAAATTATTCATATTTTTTTTACAATTATGAGCTTAAATTTTGTGATATCTTGTTTTTTTTTTATTCTTTTATATAGTTGGCTTTTGATTAAAGTATTATAGGTGTTCTTGTGATAGGATTTTAAATGATGTTGTATTGAGTTCTTTTAGAATTTAAGATCTTAGGTTTTTGGAGTATTTTTCTTGTCGAGTTTAAAATTTGTTGAGATTTTAAGTGAGTCAAAGTCTCACGATGAATAGAAATGAGAAAATTGAGCATTATATGAGAATGAAGACCATAAATTTATTACCTTAAGGTTTTAGGTTTGAAGGAGTATCAATCCCTTATGTGGATTGGACTCAGATCTCATTATTGTTGTATTTCCCTAGTAAACTCAATCTATAAAGACCCATCAGTGGTATCATAGCAGAAGGTTAGTCTTGGTGACTATCTCATACGAGTATAGTATGATCCCTATATCGAAAGTCTTTCTGATGCCGAATTTAGGTAAGTGTATCCTGTTAAGATGAACAAAATGGATAATCGTGGTTGGAGGGAGAGTGAAAATCCATAAGTCCATTTCCTTAAGGTTTTGGGTTGAAAATTGTGTCAATCCCTTATGTGGGATTGAGTTCACGTCTCATTGTTATTCTCATTATTGTTGTAACCCCCCAATAAACTCTCTCTCTACAAACCCATCAAAATCTTAGTCATCAACTTCTTGTCTTTTCAATGTTTGTATGTTTTATAAAATTTTGAAAATGTAATATATTGACTTGGTTAAGATTAGAGTTGTCAATTTGGCCCAGCCACAAGGCTTGGCCTTAGCCCACGTGAGCTGGGGCAAAAAACTCCACAAGACGAAAAAGCCACCCATTGAAAAAGCCCACATGTCCAAAAAGCCCCACAAAAGCCCTATGGGCCAAAACCAACCCATGGACTTTATTCTTAAACATTAAAAATATATTATTTTTTCAAAACATTAGAAAACCCAACAAGGGCCCGTTGGCTGTTAGTCCAAGATGTCCCGTCAGCCCGTCTTGATTGTCGGCGTAGGCCAATGGTGATGGTTGGCACCGCACATGCTTGTATCAGTCATTTGTCTAAGTAGGCCCATGTTAGTCGTCGACCCGGGCCCACCTGTATCGATCGTCGGCGCATGTCAGCCATCATCCCGACTCAGCCTGTGTCGGCTGTTGGCCTAGGCCAACCCTTATCCTACCGAGCTAACCTAGGTCGGCTCGTCTCGGTCATCAGGTTGGGTAGGCTCGTTTTGGCCGTCAAACCGAGCAATTTCGTCTTGGTTGTCAGACCGAGCCAACCCGTGTCGACTGTCAACATGACCCAGACTCTGTTGGCCATCGAATTTGCCTAGCTTGTATCGTTGTCATCAATGGTCGGCTTGTGTCAGACGTCAGGCCTAGTCCAACGCGTGTCAAACGTTGGATTGTGATGTTAGGCTGGCTCGTGTCGGTGATTTACTCAGGTCGGCTCGTGTCGAACGTCGTCGGCCTGTGGTTGTTGTCTACCCGCTATGACAATGTCGACCGTTAACCTAGGCCGACCCATGTCAGGCATGTGACCCATACCCGTGTCAGTCGTCATCCTAGGTCGACCTGTATTGGTCGTTGGCCTGGGCCAGCCCGAACCAGCTCATCTCAACCATCGAATCAAGTTGGCCCGAGTTGGCTTGACTCGGTTGTCAGGTCGAGTAGGCCTGTCTCGACCGTCGTCAAATCGGGAAAGCCCATCTCAGTCATCGGAGCGGGCAAGCTCGTCTTGGTTGTCAGACCAGGCTACCCTGTGTTAGTTGTGGGCCTGATATGGATTGTGGCAGCCAATGAATTTGCCGACCCGTGTCAACCGTCATCTAGGGTTAGCCTGTGTCGGACGTCAGACCCAAGTCAACGTGTCTTAGATGTTGGCCTGTGTCACTAAGCTGGCCCGTGTCAGAAATCACCTTAGGTCGGCCCGTGTCGGTCCGACCCATGTCGGCCATGTAACTCAGGCCAACACATCTTATATGTCAGCCTAGACCAACCTGTATTAACCGTCGATCCGGACCATTCGAACCTAGATTAAACTGTCTTGATAATCAACCAAAACCAGTACGTCTCAATCGTCAGCCTTGCCCGTGTTGACTGAACATGGCTCAACAATTAAAAATGATCTTTGCAAAAAGAGTAAATTAGTTTAAATATATCCGTTATTCTCTTCTTTATTGTTTGTTACTTATGATATTATTATCATTCTAACTTTGATACTTTTCAAAAAAAAAACATTAAAATTAGCATATCTAATTTACAAGAAGCTAGACTTTTTCTTAAAATAAAATCTTATTTGAAGAAATTTTTTAACCTATTTAAAAAATATTTCGTAGTTCATCTACTCTTGAATGAGCCTTTAATTATAATATTCACTAATTATTGTGGCAGTTAGTTCTGTCTTAAAATTCTTACAATTCATACTTAAAGATTTCTAACTTTTTCTTTTTGCTTTCCTTTATGATAAATAAATAAAACATTCATTGTTCATCTGCATTAAAGAAAAATGGTCAGACTTTCCTTCTTAACATAATAAAATATGATTTTGAAAATCTCAATTGTTTAGTTTTTATTCCTGTGTATTTGATTAATTCTTTTGCATTAGATTTTTTAATATTATAACTTTTCCTAATTATTGTACTTTCACATCTTAATAAAATACTATATATTTAAGTAAAAATAATAAATATAAAGTAAACTTAAAGTTGTAAAAAAGTAACACCTAAAATGATTGAACTGTAAGATATGATGTTGTCCAGAAACATTACAAATTAATAACTAGAATTTGGAAGAAATTGTTTCAAATATAAACCACACACTCCACAATCTAACCCTATATTGGAAGAATTCTTTTCCAACAACCAAATATTTGGCTTTAGGTCATAAACCCAGAGAACACATATTTGACCAAAATCCTTGAAATCGAAAACGGTTTCACTTTCTTCGTTTACTTTTTCGGAAAAATTTATAGAACAAACCTTATTGTCTTAATCAAAACTGTTACTAAAAAAATTGAGAAACGATATTTATTTTTGACTAATTAAATAGGTTCTAGAAGTATAGGCTAACTATTTTATTAGTTAAATCATATTAATTAAATAACAAATTTAAAAATATAAATTTAACTAAAAATAAAACTATTTAACTTTTATATGTTTTTTTTTCAATTAAAATATAATTAATAACATGGTAAATAAATCATTAAAGTTTTCTCTTCTTAATCTTTTTATCCTTTTTCCTTTTTGTAAGAACAGAGTAGGATTAATTAAATTGTATCTTGTTATACCTAACTTCTTGATCTCCAAACTACTTGGCCTAATTTTCAAATATGTGAGGAGAACACGTGTAAATATGTCACTCATTCATTATGGTGGCAAAATATCTCTCTATTGACTCTTCAAAAATAATCAGACAGACTAACCGTTATAGTTTTGTTTTGTCCTGCAAGAGCATGCGCTCATAAACGGGCTATTAGTTTTTTTTTTAATTATTTTATTATATTCTACTATAAATACATACACGATATATATGATATATATTATATCGAAGAAAAATAAAAAACAATTGTTGATGAATAAGAAAAAAAATGAAGAACATAGATAACTATATAAAAATAACTTTTAATTTTTTAAAAATTAATAAATAATTATATTGTAAAAAATAAAATTAGAATTATAAAAGGTGAAAAAAAAAGAGAATTATATATATAAGTTAAAAAGTACATAATTAGATAAATATTTTATAAATTTCAATTTAAATATTGATAATTTTAATTGAATACATTAAAATAATATTAACATTTATTATGCTATATTTTTTATTATAATAATAATAAAAATTTAATCTGTAAGTGTTAATTATTTAAATTATAATATTATATATATATATATATATATATATATTTTGTTCAATTAATAAAATAAAGGTAAAATTAATTTTTCAAAATAATCTCTCTTTTTTTAATTTAAAAATAGTGAATGTTCTATTAATTCATCTTAATAGTGCGGATCTTGACAAAAAATTTTAGAGGGACTAAACTAATATACTCAAAATTTATATATCTAATCATCGTAAAAACTAAATAATAAAAGTATATAATTGAGCCCAAATTATTTTCAATTATACACTCCTTCTCATGAGTCCAAAAACACAATGTATTTTTGTCCTTACTCATTGTTTTACTACCCTTTGTTCCTTCGGTTTTTGACAGAGAAAATAGTGATATGATTTTAACAATTAGAAGTAATATTTCTTCTAATGATTACAATTAATATTATTGATGATGATTGATATTATGCTCAAATTTGTTGTGATTTGATTACCGTAATGTGTTGTTGTCATGATCAATTCCTTTCTTATATTGTTCAATTCATTATAATTAAGGCTATGATTACATTGGTATTGTAATGTGTGGATATAAATACAATTTGTCATATGAGAGATGGGATCGGAAAAAAAAAAAGAAAATATTCTCTATATTTCCACTTTCTTTCTCATTACCACTCAAACAGACAACCTTCCTTTCTACTTCTCTTGAGAAAAAAATTAAAAATCTTAGAAATGGAGGCAAGAAAAAAAAATGAGAAGGTGAGATTGATATAGAAGAAGAAATATTGAAAAGATTTGAAGGTATGTCATTGTCAGCTTTTTTTTCTTTTGATTTATTTTTTCTAATTTTCATTATAATTTTTTTAACCATAAAAAAATAATTTTCCCCATTTCTTTCGTGTAGGTCTGGCTGCTCACGTCACGTGACACCTATTTTAAAATTTATTTTTTCTAAAAAGATATATAAAGATCTGAAGATAAAAAATGGTTTTCTTTGTCCGGCTACTGACCTTGTAGTGACTAGGGATGTCAACGGGACAGGTAAGGTACGGGTAGTAGTTCCCCCGTACCCTACCCACTGGATAAATATATGTCTTGTACCCGTATCCATATCCGTCGGGTATCCGTTGTGCGGGTATCCGCATAATTTTTTAATATCCACGGGTACCATAGACATTTACAAAAAAAAAAATAAATAAATATTTAACAACATATTTAATCGTAAATTCAAATAAAATAAAATACATAACATTCATAAATTTTAAACAAAGTCCAAATAACCCATTTAAATAGTGTTGAATGACAGTTTACAAAGAAATGATTTTTTTAAACTAATTGATAAAAATATAAATCATTCAAAATTAATATGTTAATATTTTAATCATGTTTTTTTATTTTTTTAAATTTAAATTAGAGTATAGCGAGTATAGGTATCCATAGGTACGAATATTATGATACCCGTACTCACCCGTTAATATGCGGGTATTAAAAATACTCGTACACATTACCTGCGGGTATTCATTTACAATATTTATTTCCTACCTGTTACAAGTTTTATCCGTGGATACCTGCGAGTATGAATTTTTTTGACATCCCTAGTAGTGACATCCACATCCATATCCAGTTTCAAATAAATTTAAAAAGGAAATATGAAAAATTATAATAGATTAAAAAATGAAAACCTATAAAATATTTAAAAAAAGAATTTAATTTCAATGTCTATCCGGCCGCTCACGTCGCGTGACACCAATTTTCAAAAAATTAAAAAAATTAAATAAAAATGTTTTAAAAATTAGAAAAAAAAAATCAAATCATTTTCTAAATAGTTTTTCGAATGGTTTTTTCATAAAGAACTATGTAACCCTGATTCTTCATTATGAATGAATAAAGATACGTAGTAGCGAGGATTAATCCTTGTCAGACCCAAAAGACCAAAAAATTATTGTTGCATGCTTTTTGCATGTTTAATTAAAGGTATCGTCTTAGGACGGGAGTTGTGGGTGCTAATAGCTTCCCCACGCATAACCGACTCCTGAACTCAAAATCTATTTTTTTTTGCAAGTCTTGTCTTATTATTTTGGTTTTTCTGTAATTTTCTAGAATAAACTATAGTAACGACTCCAAAGTCTATTTTTTTCAAATTTTATTTTTGGTCTGTCGTCTCGGTGGCGACATTTTTCTTATTTCATCTCTTTCATTCATTGGATATTTGAGAAAATTTTCATGGATTACGTTCCAAATAATTAATATGAAACTCCTCATGTGTAATTGTGATAGAGCTTGTGGTACATGTGGTTCAATCAATATTTTATGGTGCAACCAATTGTGGTACAACCTATTTCTTAATCTCAACCTGAACAAATCACTAGTGAAGTACCCCCTTTTGGCCCCGGTTATTTTCGAGATTCTGCCCCGGTTTAAGAACCAAAGCATATTAAAGAGAGGCCAAAAGGTCCCTTTTGGCCTCGGTCATTATCCGAAGCCACAGATCTCTTTTCTGCCTCGGTTGCAAAGAGACCGAAGCTATAGATTCAATATTTAAAAAAAAAAAAAATTCGCAGGACCGAAGCCATAGATCTTCACGCTGCCACCACAACCATTGAAGACGCAACATCACCACCATCATTTCCACTGCAACGCCGGTACGAGCTTCACCTTTGCACATCGAACCAGATTCACGACCACCATGGCAGCAGCGGAGACGTATCCTCCATTGCAGCAGCGAACCAGAACAGCGCCAGCAGCAATCACGCGAGCACACACCAGAGACACGAGTTCAGCCACCGTAGTTCCGTTCTTCATCTCGCCGGCAGCACCCATCGCGAATCCTTCGCGCAGTCCATCAAGCAGTGACGAGAACTCCATCGTTCAGCCATTGACGCCACAGCAGCAGCGGAAACCGTAACCACCTGCACCACCGTTTTATCGCTACACCTCGCCTCATCTTCCAACAACACCTACACTTTCGTGAGCCACCGTGAATGCCAATACTGCACCGCTCACCATGGAAGTGCCTGGAACAGTTGCAGCAGCGAAATGCTCTGTTGAAATCGTCTTCTCTGTTTCCATATTTCATGCTAGTGGCCTTTGAAGCGGGAGGGCTCCTAAGGGCCATAGTGTTGGTTCTTTTATACCCTTTTGTTTGCGTAGTAGGAAGCGAGATGGGGTTGAAGATAATGGTGATGACATGCTTCTTCGAGATGAAAGCATCAAGCTTTAGAGTGGGGTGCGCAAAGAGAATTAGGGAAGAAGATGAATAGTGATTGGGGTTCGCGATTTGGGGATTTTAACAAGCTTTATGGTCTCAGTTATTCAAAAAAGTGAGGCCTAAAGTGGCTCAATGGCCTCGATTGAAGGGGACTTGAAGCCAAAGGGGGCGACGCTGATGAAATTTTTAAATTAGGGTTTCTGGACAGGGTTATAGGCTTCGATTCTATTTCAACCGAGGCCTAAAACTGCCCAATATTGCCTCGGTCGAAAAGCAACCGAGGCCAAATGTGTTCTCGTTGGTGCCAATTTTAAAATTTTCATTTCTGGGCTGCCTAATAGGCTTCAGTTCTTAAGGAACCGATGCCTAAAGCTGCTTACGGCACTGGTTGTTTGTAGAACCGAAGCAATATAGGTTGCTAAAATTGCAAAATTGCCACCGCCTCCTTATAGGCTTCGGTTTCGCCATAACCGAAGCCTATAAGGCGAGGTAAAATATCAAATCTGCACTAGTGAATGGTTGTTAATCATAATAATATTTGTGTTGTGAATGAATATTCTATTATTAAGAATCTAGACGGTCGAGTGCCACTAGAATCTAAATGGTTGAGTGATATTTTTGTTCAAATATTATGGTTTTATGATATATGATGGTATAAAATAGTACTAGCTTACTTTGTTATTTGTTGTTGTCTAGTTTGCTTGTTAATCATGATAATATTTGTGTTGTAAATGAATCTTCTCTTGTTAAGAACCTAGGTGGTCGTGTGCCAGTAGAATTTGATTTCTTGGTTGGTATGCATTCTTTGGAAGATGTCACACCCATTTTCAGTGGGTTTACAACAATTAGATTCAATAGTAGTTGAGAGGCAGTTTCTAATCTTTTGACGTATAAGGGAGTTCATTTTCTGGAGGAATTGAAAATAACTTCTAAATGGACTAATATGAGATAAAAAATAATTATTATTATTAAACTAATATTTCATTCGGTGAAACAAGAAATATTTTTTTTTTCAAAAATGAAAGAGAACATATGAGAAATAAAAACAAAAATAACGTATTTATGTCTAATTTCCTGTTTTCCTTAAAAAAATAAAAGAAAACATGTGATAATAGGAGATGAGTATAATACCTAAAAACCTCAAAAAAATAATGATAAAGAAAATAAAAAAAATATCGTAATAAATTTTATTACTCTTGTTATCTTTAATTTTATATTTTATTATTCATAACAATAAATGTTGTATTTTATAAAATCAAAATAAAAATTTACCTAGTTAAATTCTCGTCAATTCTTAATATATATATTACATATGCTTTAAAACATATGGGGAGGTGATGGCACCTCCGGCTACCAGTATCTTATGTTTAACTTATCAAGTTTTTCACCATGACACACTAAAATGAGTTTATCAATTACAAAATATCAAATATTCTTATCAAATTAGTGGATCAATTGTTTTGTTATTCAATATCATTAATTAATTAGTTAACAGTAAAACCATTTGTGGATCAGTAACAATTACATTACCCCCAAATAAAACAATTACTCTATAACTGAACTATGCAAAAAAAAAAAAAGAAGTTTGTTTTAATTCCCTAATACTCCTTAATTTTTCATGTTGAATGATTATTTTCTCTAATAGTAAATTTAAAGTAAATTTGTATCCCTCGATGTTCTAAATGAAAAAAAAAATTATATTACCCTGAACTTCTACATATCTAAAATACAATGTATTTTAATAATATATATATATATATATATATATATTTTCTTTTTCTTTTTATGGCGCAAGTCTTTTATAGAAGAAATATTCATTAACATATGTTAGGATCTCAAAAATAGTTTGAGCAGTAGTGATTTTAAATATGACACTCAATTATTTTATTCATAAAAAATTCAACTATAAATAGATTTCCTTTTATAAAAACTACCATTTGTCTAAAAAAAAATTCCTAAAGTTTCATCTGCCTTCTCTCTAACCTTTTGAGCATGTCTCTCATCTTTTTGATGATCAGAGACCAATAATGGATTCACCGAAAAGATATACATTATTGATCGATTAGAATATAAAACAAAGTGAGTTCACTTTTTTGCTTTATTTTTTAGTTAGTTTAATATTTTGAAGCACATGTGGTTTTAGGATCCATGCATGTGACTCAAAATAGCTCAAAATAAATCTTTGTTTAGTTGTGATCGTTATGATATGCTTAGATATAGGATATGATGTATGTGTAGGTTGTTAGGGTATTTGTGAGGACTAGAGCTCTAGGAGCATCCTTGAGTCAGGGCTTTTTACACCAGGTAAGAAAAAGCTAGTAATAGTTATTGCTTGTTGTAGTTGTTGTTAGATTGTATGTTTATACTTGATTAGATTGTATGATGATTTCATTTGAGTTGCTTGATTGATCTAATGTGAAAAATTGTGTGGAATGAATTTATGGTGAATGAGAACTATGTTGAATTGGTTGTGTATGATAAATGAATGTCTAATTTGTGGGATGTTTGAGAATGGGTATATAAGTTTGAATAATTGACTTCTAATGGTTCATTTTGAACTGACATAATACCAATAATGACTTATAAAAGGTATAAAAACACCAATTAGAGCCCATTGAGCAAACTAACATATGTTTCTGATATGGTGTTGGACAATGAGCTAGTACCATAAGGCACAACCCTGAAATCTAAAGTTAGAGAGCTCTGGTGTTCTATGGTGTTGGGTGCTAGTTTGAGACCTTTGTGCAACATCTAACTTTAAAATATAAGGAACTCCAAAGTTGAATGACATTGTTGGTGCAACTCAAGTGTCATCAATCACTGGTTGGAATTTAAATTCTAAAGTGTTCAAGGGGCCTTAAGCGTTGGGCGCCAAATAGCTCGCTAGGCGAAAATAAGAATTTGTTGAGCACGAGTTTGAAATTTTATCCCATGGAGCTCTCTAAATGATCTAGCGTTGAGCACCACTTTTATCTTTCAGGTGATTTCTGGTAATTAATATTTATGAACTTGTGAGGTGATATTGTATTGGTGTTGTGATGATGAAGGAATTGTTCCTTTACTAGATGTATCAAAATAATGATACAATGGAGTGATTAAACTGTAATGTTATGAGAATTGTGCATTGAATGGATACAGCCTTCCCTAAGGAGGAATGCTATATTGGTTAGTCTACTACTATGCATTAAGTAGGGGTCCATATTGTGAAGTTATCCTAACTCTACTAAACTCACTAACTCATACAAAGAATGAAGTTTCATGTGGTGAAAGTTGAAAAAGGTTCCTATAACGGGATTTGGGGTGATGCAACCGACTTATGGAGATTATATAACTGAATTAATCTTGTCATGAGGGTTTGAGACTTGGTAAATTTGGGTTGGTTGTGACATTTTATTTCATGATTACATGGTAGGTGCCTGACTTCACAAGTATTTGATTCAATGCATAAATATTTTAGAGTTGAATTTAGAATAGGCTATATTAGAATTATAAGATGTGATTAATTGATAATGTATTTTATATGTGAAATGTGTCGAGTGATATTTTTGTTTAAATATTATAGTTTTATGATATATGATGGTATAAAATACTACTAGCTTACATTGTCATTTGTTATTGTCTGGTTTGCTTTGCTATGATCGCTTTCTATGTGTGAGCAAGCGATGGTGTAGGTAATAGTGGAGCTCAACAGTAGGATGGATATTTGTATAGAAGATGTAGCACTCTAAGTAGATCATATGTACACAAATGTTTTGTGTGGCCTTAATCCTCTTTGATAGAATTTTATGTCCTTTGTTTTGAATAACTTTTATATTTAGGAGACCGTATATACATAATACATATATATATATATATATATATATATATATATATATATATATATATATATATATATATATATATATATATGCGTAGTTATATGTTATTAGATTATATGAACTACTTAATACAAAAATTGTGATAACCCCACTAGTAGTGATATACTCTAAATTGGGATGTTACAATATAGTTTTTAATAATTATTTGAATTTACTTTTATTATAAGCTAAAATTTATTAAACCCATAATGTATATGTGTTCAATTCTCTATGTAACGTGATCACTAAAATATTTATACGTTTTTGTTAATTTTTTAATTCAAAAATAAAACATATTAAAAAATATGGTAAAAATGTATTACTAACACTTCTTATTTAAGATTACATAGAACTAGGGAATTGAACTATTTTTTTCTTTGGTAGTTTTAGGTTGAACATGTTTTTTAAAGGATTGAATTCAAAACACAAGTGAATTAAATTATCACCAGTTATAGTTAAACATAGTATTCTTACCCTGTCTAATATTTACATTGCTGAGGAGTGAAGACCATAGACAATTTAAATACTCCTACCTTTCTCCACCCTCTGAGGCGCATTTTAAGGACAAAATTGTGATGATGCTCCACATTTTAAAGTGAATAATACCTCGGATGCATGGTGATTGACCCTAACGATAACAGTCATGGACTTAGGGCTCGAACCCACCATGGGACTCGAACCCATAACCATATGTACCTACCCGACTCAATAGATGTGCTAAGTAATGCGGTCTAACAAGGTCCATTAAACCTCACCAACCTAAACTGGTTAGAAAATATTGTGGACTTAGGATCAAAACATTGGCGCCCACCATGGGGCTCGAACCCATGACCATACTCGACCCAATAGATGTGCTAAGTAATGTGGTCCAACAAGGGGGTGTCATTATTATTATTATTATGATTATATATTTGGAGTAAGTCGTTACATTATCAATATTATTTGATATTACATTACCAGTTTTATCACATGGACCCTAGGGCACAAAAACCCTATAAATACTAGGATTTGTCAAAGCCATCAAGATCTTGCCACCTGTCTACGAGCTTGGCTCAAGTCCCCGGTAAGAACATTGACGCCCACAATGGGGTCGATAACGAGATTCTAAGACAAACCATCGGTCTCTTAGTCCTCCATTAGGGATGATCTCACATTCCCCTTAGACCTCGATTGGGGGGTTTATGTTCCTACCACGCCTAATAGTCCCACATCGCTTAGGAATCAATCAACATGCATCCAAGGTATTATCCACTTTGGAGCGTGGAGCTCCGTCACAGTTTTGTCATTAAAAGGTGCTTGAAGGGTGGAAGGAGGTAGAAGTATTCAATGGCGGAACTCGAACAAAAGTGTTAAGAGGCCAAATTATATTTTTTATATATAAATTATTTTTTCTAATTAAAAGTTTTTTTTCATTTTCTTAGATCATTTTCTCTAATTCAAAATAAACACACATGATAATAGAATCCAAAAAATATGACAATAATATATATGAAAGTATAACATAAAGTTTATCATCAACAATAATATATTAAAAAAGCAAAAATTACCTTTAGTCATAGTGTTCCTTTACGCTTTTTCAATGACTTAAAATCTTCAATAATTGAATCAGAACTAAAGTTTGTTGCAATATCCTTTTCAATATAGATTATCATAGTGCTTGCTAAAAATTCAGCCTTAATCTTATTTCTCAACCTATTATTGATTATTTTTATTGAAGAAAAAATCTTTCAGTTGTAGTTGTAGAAACTAGAAGAGTCATGATAAGACGAAGTAATTTATCAATCAAGTAGTAAACTTTAGACTTTTTTGTTCTTGTCAAACATGTACACAACTCTTGCGTTGTTGATAAATTCTTCAAATTTGAATCTTGACGAACATCAATAATGAAATGTTGAATATAATAATATATAAATATATTTTTAAAATATATAGAAAATAGAAAAAACAATGGGGGAGTCGTGGCTCTCCCTGTCAAAGAAAGATTTGGCCTTGGGAATATTTAAATTGTCTTTGACCTAGACTTCTAAGCCACATATGACTATACTAGGCGTGGTAGGAACACATAAAATGAGATATTTATTACTGATAAATGTCTATAATATGTTGATTTCCACATAAACTTGACACCTATCATGCTTTAATTATCATGTTTTGTAAATGAACCATTTCTTTTAGTTTATAATTACAAAACGAAATACTAAGAAAAAAAATAGGAAATGAATTAATTCCTATGATTTGCACCAACTTTTCAAAGAATTAAAGGATGATAATATTTAGTTTGACATTTAATAAAATATTTTATTAAAGTGAAAATAACAAATATAAAATAAACTTAAAGTTATAAAACTATAGTTACCTAAAATGATTGAACTCTAAAATACACTATAAGAAAATCCTCAATTAAAAACCAATTTTAAAAATAATTAGTCATTATAGTGACTAATTTAGATACTAATTTACAAAATTAAAAAATATGGGTTACTAAAATAGTCACTATTATAAATAAAAAAAATTATAATTAGTCACTAAATAATTATAAACCAATATAGAAACTAAGTCATTTTGGTAGCCAAAACCAAGGTAGCTAATTTTCAGTGACAAATTTTTCTTCATAGTCAAAACCATAGTAGCTAATTTTAAAGATCAATTTAGTAAGCAATTATAAATTTTTATTGATAAAAGTGACTATTTTAATAACCAATAATTTTTTATTTTGTAATTTGGTATATCTAAATTTGTTAATATAATTATTAATAATTATTGGTCGTCACCATTTGAAAATTTTCTTATAGTAATATAATATTGTCCACAAACATTACATATTAATAACTAGAATTTTTGGAAGAAATTGTTTCAAATACACAAAATCATCTAAACCTATATTGGAAGAATGTGTTAGAACAAAGAATTTGGCTTCAATTATTATATTACGTTGATTTCTTTATGTTTACGTTATCGAAAACGCTTCCAATTTCCTTATAAACAAAATGTGTACAATGTTTTATCTTAATAATAATAATTGTCACGACCTCCTTATAGCGCATAAGATCAATTATGGTTAAGGTATGGTTGATTTTGGAATTTTATAATTATCATGGTTTTATTTTTATAAAATATCTGGTTAGTTAAAAGAAAAGAAATATATAAGTTATCATAATTATTTTTTTATTAATATATAATTTTTAAAAATTTATGGTAAAGTACAACAACTGTATAATGTTTTATGATTTACAATCTAATAATAATATAAAATAAATTACACTTATACGTGTTTATTTTTGTTTATTCTTTAGATTTTGTGAGTACAAGAAACACATGGTCTTGAATGTGCACATGGGCATGTCGATGCCACATATTTTTTTTTGAATTAGGTTATATTCATTATAAAAGTTATAATTACGATATAAAATTTTAATTTGCTTTGTTATGATTTTTACTTCTAAAGTTTTATAAAATATTTATTCTAATAATATATATTGTTGAACTTTTTAAAAATATTTTTTTTGAATAAAAATAATATTTTAATTTTATAATTTAAGATCTTATTTAAAATGTATACTTTGAATTTTCGTTATGGAGTTTTAGAATACTAAAGTGTTAAATTTTTAACTGTGAATATGACCTTCAATCAAGATTTATGAAAAGGACTTTTTTGGCACGACGTACTTTCGTTTATGACGAGTATGTGGCATTCATTTTTTCTGTCATTTTGAAAACAGATTTGCAGATAAATAGACTTTTACTTTCTTTTTTAATTGAATATCATTTTTCGTGATATCATACAAATAATAGTAGGGGGAAACTTCCTAGTGTCGTAGCTCAATTTGGTACTAATCCTTCAATACGTTAGAAAAGGATAATTATTTTGTAATATTGTATTTATAAAATTAATATATAACGATAAATCACTTTTATTATTTTATTGAAAATGTATTGAATAATAATGCTAACGGTAGTTAGTAGTGAAACTTTCTTATACTTGAACAAGGCCTAAATTATATATATATATATACATATATATATATATATATATATATATATATATATATATATATATATATATATATTCTATTTCTTCTAATTATTTAGTCTGTATGAAACTCATTCGTATCCAATCTACTTTTCATCTTATCATAAATCTTTATGTAATTATGTTAAAATGATGTATGTAATTAAAAAATTTTATGTCTAACATTTGAATATTTCTATTATTTTTTAATATTTGTATTTATTGTATATTTTCTTTTTCATATCAGAATGTTTAATACTCTCAATTTAAGTGTTTAATAGCATAAACCTTTCATTTACTAGGTAATATAAAAAAATATCTCTACTTATTATTAATAATTTTTGTTTCATTTAAACAACTCTTTTGTTTCGCTAAAACAATTTTTGTTATTTTTCGACCATTGGGTATATATGTTGATATTTGAAAACAAATTTTAGATCTCTAAGGTATTTTTCATCATATCATATACTTAATTATACATTTATCCTCCTTTGTACATTTCTTTCAGTAGTCTCTCAAATTATTTCTAAGACACACATTTGTTAATTTTTTAATATTTTTATTTGTTGTTTATTTTCGTCATGTAGAATACTATTTTGATATAATATATCTAATTATTTTTTATTTTCTAACTCATTATTAATCATACTGTAATATTTTTACTATAATTGTACAATTCACTTTTATTTACTATAATATAAAAATTTAATGTAAATGTCATGCATGTTTTTTTATCACCATTACACATATATTGAAGTTCAAAAGATCCAAGATTTATGTCAAAATTTTATTATTATGCTTATTATTTGTTTTTTGTGTCATTTTGATCAAATGATGTATTATAACTTTTATTAGTGTATAAAAAATATATTTATTAGAATTTAATAAATTGAAGTAAACAAACATTTAAAATATATTTTAATTTGAATATTTGTTTTTCTTTTATATTTTTTTAAAAATATTTTTAAATTTTATCAACTAGGTTTCATTAATGTTTGCAAATTTAATAAATGTTTTGGTTCTAATAAAATTTTATTTGGTATTATAATCTAAAATGTAAACAATTATAATTTATTTCAAAGTATTTGATAATGAAAAAACAACTATCCTTCTAAATATTTGATAATATTATGTTTCTTTTACCCTAATTTTTTATTATTTTATTAAAATTAATTAAAATTAATATTGAAGTAGTAAGAAAACGGGTACGAGTATGGGTACTAGATTATACCCGTTACCCGGTGGGGATGAGATGAGACAAAAGTTTGATACCCGTTGGATTTGGATATGGAGATGGGGTTGAGTTTTTTTTATGGGGATGGGTATGGGATAGCAAAACCGTCCTCGCGCCGCCCCGTTGCCACCCCTATACTCAAGGCAACAAAAAAGATAAATAAGAACTCAATTATAAATATCCAAATTTATGATAGACTAAAAACTTTTTTAAATCATTCAATCACAAGGGATATTAAAAAATACACAAATGATTTATTGGAAAAACAAATAGGGACGAAAAGATTAATAACTTTTTATCTTAAAATTCTATGTAACATTTAAAAAAAAATGAAATTAGTTCATCTTAAACAAATTATATATTAAGTAACATATTAATTAGTTTAAATTGAATACATGTTGTATGTTATATTCCAGTTCTATTCAAATCCAAAGTCTTTTTGCTAGATTTTTTTACTATATTGATTATAGTTAGAATCATTCTAATATGTTCTTTTTAGTCAAACAAAAATGAAATGCTTTTATATGAGTTGTTGGATGGGTGAAACTTCAATGTTGGATTAATGAAGACGAGATTACTAATATGATAAAAGATAAATAGTCATCTTTATATTTGTTATGATTCATATTAAATTAAGATTAAAAAAAGGAAAAATGTGGAGCTATTAATATATAATAACAATCAAGTTCTTATAAGTGATTTATTTAAATAGGGTTAAATATGTTTTTGATCTCTTATTAGTAAAGATTAAAATTAGTCATTCTTCAAAAATTTGACCCATTTTAGTATCTCAACTCCAAAAATGCATGGATTTAGTCTTTTTAACCAAATTTTGTTAAGTTTATTTAAAGTTTCAAGCGCATTTCATGATAGCATTTGAGTTGTTTACACCATTTGACATATTTTTGCTTCAATGTTAGCTAAGAAACTATCATGAAATATGTTTGAATTGTTAATAAACTTAACAAAATTTGGTTGGAAGGACTAAATTCATGCAATTCTAAAGTTGAGGGACTAAATTGAATCAAAGTTTTTAAGAGAGACTAATTTTAATTTTCATTGAAAGTTGAGGAACAAAAACATATTAAGGGACAAAAACATATTTAACCCATTTAAATATTATTGGTAGAATTATCAGATGATTTTGGTTTGTAACTAATATGTAAATATTTTTGAGATAGAGGAGAGTGCGTTGGTATATAAGTCTCCTAAACTCATAATCTTAATAACTCTTTTCAAGGAGGTGGATAATTTGATTGGGTTGCTTCCCCAATTGGGATGAATAACACAATGTTTAACGTTCATTTGTAAAAATTGAAGTACAATACTTAATGCTCATTTTAAAAAAATTGAAACACGATATTTAGTGTTAGTTTATATATTTTGAAACAAAGTGGTTAATAAAAAGAATTTTTAAACTCTATATAGAGATCCTTGCAAAATGGTTAGAGGATATATAGGTGCACAAGGGTTAGTGTGGAGGTTGGTGCATAAGGTTAGTGTTTAACCATGAATGTTGATGCAAAAATTTTATTGGCTATCGGATTATATGATACACATTTTTTAGTACTTAAAAAAGAGATTGGTGTAATCTTGTTGTTGTCTAACTGATTGGATACACCTTGTTTTTGTGACAAACAAAGAAAATGTTGGTACAAAATCTTTATTATAGTCCCATTTGGATGGTGCGCATTGATTAAAGCAAAACCAAGAAGAGATATCTGAAAACTATTTATTGCATTATAGAATAGATAATGTATACCATTTAAAACAAATCTTTTAAAATAAACAGCACAAATTTTACTCTCAAATTCCATCAAATTCAATCGATCACTTTATCTCAAATCCATCCTTAAAAGTGAGCACACCCTAAACGTAGAGTTAAGCTACAAATCGTCAATGGTCAACAAAAAAAAGTTAAATGTCCAATAATAGGCAAGTTGGCAAGTTGTTAGACACAACTTGGATTCTAGAAAATAGTATATTAATCCTACAAGTTTTCTTATAAATATAAAAATTATAAGGTATTAGAAATATTTCAACACATATAACAGTGCATTGATATAGTAGAGTGTAGTTCGTAGTTTCTATGTTGCTGATTTTAATCAAATTAATTTTACATCTTTTCATTCATACAATAAAGATCTTTACTGGATTTTTGAACTTACAACCACAACTTTTTTTAGGTAAGCTTCCTAAATTAACAAAATTTATTTAGTAATATGTGTTATTTTGTTGATAAGAGCTTCTCAATATATCATTCTCCCTTTCTTTCTAATAAATTTAGTCTCAACTTTTTTAAATTTCTTTATTATAGTTGAATGATGTACTTTGTTTTATGACAAACTATGGATATTCATCAAAATCGAAGTTGGATGTATAATAGATTAATGTCAAATAGGAGGGGATATAATTATGATTTTTAAATATGATATATTGAGAATTGCAATATAATTGTAAAACAAGTCTAAATGGAAGCAATGGGGAGAATTAGCTACGTCTATTAGAAATTTCTTTTTTGTGATTTGAATCTTTAAAGATATTGATTTTTTTATATTTAAAGCTTGATTACACTCCTAAATATTCATAACCAAATGTATTATAGATTTCCATGATGATGTGATGTTGAATTCGACCATGTGCACATGATGTATATAGACTAATTGAAACTTTTATGATGCAAGAGACTATAGATTTTTGTGACCATATTATAATTTGCTTCATGTAAGTTCGAATTTATGGTCATGTGCATTGTGTCGTAGATGCTGGTTCTTGTGTATGAATTGCCTTCACTGTTATCCCAAAAAAATACCATAGTAGTTGTCAACAATTATGTGGGAAACGCAGTGCAAATAGTGGGAAGCTGCGAAGGGCTTTTCGAACAAGATTTCAAAAACTTGGAAAATTGCATACACCATCTTAGATGTACTTCAAATGGACTATAGTAATTAGTTTGAAGTAAAATTACACACATCATCTTAGACGTACTTCAAATGGACCATAATAATTAGTTTGAAGTAGTTATGAACCCAAACTAATCAATTGCCTTCACTGTTATCCCAAAAAGATGCCACAACAACGGCCAAACATATGTTGTAAGCACAATATATATATATTTTTAGAAAAAAAATTTAAAAAATTATAAAAATTATAAAAATTAAAAAAATTAAAAAAATATTGAAAATTTCACAACTTGACACGTGTCATGTACGGACACAGTGTTAACTCTAACTTAACGGAGATGACCAAATTGAACTTTTTTAAATAATTGGAGGACTATATTGAACCGACAAATAATATGAGGACCAAATTAAACCAAACCAAAAAATTAGGAGGCTAAATTAGTAATTATACTTAAATTAATATATAAATAAAAACAATTTTTTTATACTTTTAATATATTTAATAGGGTTACATATGCTTTCAACCCTTGCACATGTACGAGAAATTATAATTTGTCCATGCCAAAATTTAATATATTTTGATATCTAAACTTTAAAAATGAATAGATATAGTTATTTTAATCCAATAACATTAAATTGATTTAATGTATTAAACGACATTCTCACTAGACATTTGAGTTAAAAAAAATGTTAAATGGTGTATGCACTTTAAACATCAATCTAAAATGCCATTTGACACGTTAAAAAAAATTCAATTAAGTTGAGTTAAGAATACTATATATATTCATATTTTAAGTTTGATGATCAAACTATATCAAAGTTTGCAAAATAACAAATTTTAAAGGAAGAGATAAAAAACATATTTAATCATATTTAATATGTTTCACACCTTAAAAAGAAATATATCTATTTTGACACTCCAAAATAATTTCCAACACATGGTCTTGGAAGAGGCACATGGGCATCTCCATCTAACTTATTTTTTCGAATTAGGTTATATTCGTTATAAAAGTTATGATTATGATATAAAATTTTGGCTTAAATACCTTTTTGGTCCTCATTTTCGTAGTGTTTGTTGCGGATGATCCTCATTTTGATAGAATGTTTAAAATGGTCATCATTTTTACCGAATGTTTAAAATGGTCCTCATTTTCGCAATTCGTGTTTTATTTGGTCATTTTCTGTAACGTCGTTTAAATCATTAACGGAGCATTATACAGGTGGCACGGTTTGTATTAGGGTGTGTTACGTGTACTGTACAGGTGTGGTAATTAGATATTTGGGGATAAATAAGTGAGCTAGGGTTTTGGTAAGGAATGTTTGGGCAGTTGGTGAGTTTTTGACAATCTTGTTCCTCCATTCCCAATTGATGTTGCTGCAATCTTCTTCTTCCTGCAATCCCATTATATAGGTATGTTACGGTCCCAATCTTCGTGCACTGTTGGTGGTTCAACGAGAAATGGATTAACCCCGAGTTATAGTTGTAGAGAGATGGCCGCTTTGAGGATGGCAATAACTCCAAAGAATATTGGTAGAAAATTTTGGGTATAATATGTTTTTATTTTTGTGTTAATAATAAATTGGTTTTAATTTTTGGTTTATTGATTTATAGAGTGGTGGTTCCAATAATGTGGGCTGCAACTTTTTCAAATGGTGGTGTTGATGAAAAGGATGTCATCATCATGACACAAATGAGGCAGATTAATGATTTGGAGAAGTAATTGAAGGTTGCTGAGAAGAGGCTGCAATTAGTAATAGGGTTCACTTGTGTTGTTATTGTATTATTTGTACTGTTATTGTGTGTAATCTTTTAAAGTCCAATCGATTTTGTACTATTGTTAAATGAAGAAATGAATTAGTTTGATTATGTTGATATTAATCCCAACATGTTCAAAATGACATATTAAACTGAGCATTGAAGTAAGTGATATTGATTTAAGCTTGGAAAAAATTAAATTGATCTAAGTCTGGAAGAAGTTAAATTCATAACGTTAATTCATCCTCATCAAAATGCACTACATCAATGTTTGACAAAAGTGAAATTGAACAAAGTTTAAGGAAAGTCAAAATGTAGTACATCAATAATGAATTCTACATTAGAAATTCCAAAAAATAACTAAGACGTTTGTAGCTGTTATCATGGCCTCCTCCTAATATGTAATTTCATCCTAATCTGCTGAGATGGTTCTTCTGGTGTTGGTAGGAATGCTGCTTGACTCTCCACTTCATTCCTTGGTGGTTGAGTTGTTTGAGTTTCGGCAATTGGTGCATTCTCAGCAGTTTCAACAGTAGGTGCATTCTCAACCGTTGGTGCATTCTTAGCAGTTTGGGCATCTGGTGCAATCTCAGCAGGTAATTTAGAAACCATGCAGAACATCACAACAATCGAAAGACAAATAAACCCAAAAATAGAATTACGAAAACCCTAACCCACGAGCAAACACAACCTAGAAAACTCTAAACTCACTTACCTCGTTGATGATGATTAATTGGAAAATTGAAATGAAGAGCGCAACTGCAATCCAATGATGAAATGCAAGTATTAGTTGCTTTCTCTGCAAATCCGAGCTCAAGAAAGACGAAGATGAAGAAATTTCCCTAATTGTAAAATTTCCCCTAAATCGAGAAATTAACGTTAATTATCCACCTGTACAATACACGTAACACATCCTAATACAAACCGTGCCACTTGTACAATGCTCCGTTAATTATTTAAACAACGTTACAAAAAAGGACCAAATAAAATATGAATTGCAAAAATGAGGACCATTTTAAACATTCGGTAAAAATGAGGTCCATTTTAAACATTCTGTCAAAATGAGGACCATCCGCAACAAACATTACGAAAATGAGGACAAAAAAGGTATTTAAGCCTAAAATTTTAATTCACTTTGTGCTGATTTTTACTTCTAATGTTTTATAAAAAAGTTATTTTAATAATATATTTTGTTAACTTGTTAAAAATATTTTTTTTAAATAAAAATAACATTTTAATTTTATAATTTAGGATCTTATTTCAAATGTATACTTTGAATTTTCGTTATGGAGTTTTAGAATACCAAAGTGTATCACGACTTTTTTGGCGCGACGAACTTTCGTGTATCACAACGATGTCCCATTCAATTTTTCTCTCCTTTTGAAAACAGATTTGCATATAAATAGACTTTTACTTTTATAGTTGAATATTGCATTACGCGATATCATACAAATAATAGTAGGGGAAACTTCCTAGTGTCCTAGCTCAATTTGCTACTAATCCTTCAATACATTAAAAAAGGATAAATATCTTGTAATATTATTTTTATAAAATTAGTATAAAACGATAAATAATTTATATTATTTTATTGAAAATGTATTCAATAATGACGCTAACAGTAGTTAGTTAATGATAAAAAATATTTTTAGAGACTAATTTTTTAATTAAAAATTAAATTTTTTAATAGTTAAAATCTTAATAATTAATGTGAATAATCAATTTAGATATCGATTTATAATAAAAATTATTTTAGTTATCATCGATTTATGATTGATAAAATGAATTATGTGCATAAATTAATATAAGAGAAAATAAACAAAATGACAACATTATCTTCTTTTAATTTCATGTTGTGGGACCCACATATTTAAAATAACATTAAACATGTCATATTATTACACTTCGTTATTACTATCATTATCCTTTTCCATAATCTCATAAGCAATGCTATATGTTTTCTGTATATTAATCTGGATTCGGTTACGTGAACTTTACTTATAAGGGGTTTTATGACCTTCTCTTTCTGTGTCATTGTGTAAATAGTTAATACTTTATACAATGCTTGCATTTGTCTTTCCACTACCTTTTGAAATAATGACTGGAGTTTGGATTGCCTCCTGTTAGATAATATAACAGTTATTAAATATGTTAGGTTAGTTATAAGTTAGTTTTACATTCTGCATTATTTAAGTGTTTTTGCCTTTGCTTATATAAAGCTTCCGCTTGTAATGGTTACATATACATTTTTACAATATAAAAGCTTTCTTTCGTTTTCTTGCTCTTCACGTGATCCTAACATGGTATCCAGACCTTAAATTGGGCCATGGCTTCTGAAAATTCATCATCCTTCTCCACCACCACTCTTGCCACCACTCTTGCTCATTCTTCTGCCACTCCTCATGTCTTCTCTACCCCCATCCATTTTAAACTAGATGAAGAGAATTTCCTAACCTGGGAACAACAAGTTCAAGCAACAATCATTGGCCTCAAACTTTCAGAGTTTCTTGATGGCTTCACAGCACATCCACATTATCTTACTCAAGAAGATCAAGTCTCAAATATTATCAATCCAAGATTCCTCCAATAATCGTCGACAAGAGAGTCTAATTGTGGCGTGGCTTCTTTCATCTATGACACCCACGCTTCTAACCAAGATGGTAGGTCTCACAACATTAGCCTAAATATGGAAAAAGCTCAAGATTTACTATGCCACTCAATCTCGAGCAAAGATAAAAAAAAGCTCAAGCTTCAACTTAAAACTCTGAAGCGTGATCGGTCAGTTGCTGTCTACATTATTGACATCAAACGGGTAATAGATGCGCTCATAGGTGCACCCATTACTGAAGAAGATCACATCGAAGCCATATTGGATGACTTGCCCAAGGAGTACGATTCATTTGTCACATCTATACTCTCTCGCCTTGATCCGTATACAATTGATGAGATTGAGGCTCTATTGTTAGATCAGGAAGAACGTATGGAGAAACATCGTTTTTACGATTCCATGCCTCAAGCCAATGTTGTCGTCAATTCTTGGAACGGAAACAACACTCGTGGCAAATCCAACCATTGTTTGGGCCGTTCTTCAAGAACAAATCAATCTACTCGTCATGGTAAATCTTTCAACTCTTGTAACCCTACCCGAACACAATGGTTCTCACAAGTAGAAAATTCTTCCACCAAAATACAATGTCAAATTTGTCATAAACCAGGACACAGTGCTCCTAAATGTTGGCACAAATTCAAAGAAGATTATCAACCTCCTCCTCAGGCACATAACTCCCAAACACCATCCCTTTCTAATGACCAAACATATCAGCTTTCCTCTACTAGTACCTTGATTGATACGCTATGGTATCCAGACAGCAAAGCCTGCCATCATATCACCAATGATCCTTCCACTTTTTCTTCAAAATCTTCTTATACTGGTAATTAAAAAATTACTCTTGGCAATAGAATAGGTTTGCCAATACATAACTCTAGTTCAACCTTCTTGTCTTCATCTTTTAATTCATCATTTTTTTCTCTTACGTAATCTTTTACATGTGCCAACCATTACCAAGAATTTGTTAAGTGTATCTCAGTTTGAAAAAGATAACAATGTATTTTTCGAATTTTACCCTAATTTTTGCAATGTCAAACGACAGGGAACTCAGGAGATCATTCTTCAAGGAAAAATTAAAGATGGTATCTACGTTTTTCCACCTCTAAAACCTGCATAAGCTCCTCAAATTCATCACTCCACTACTGGTTCCAACACTCTTCATACTTGGCATGCAAGGCTTGGTCACACATCCTACAAAACTGTAAAACAATTTCTAAGTTTCTGCAACATACGTACTAATAGTGAAACTGTATTTTGTGATTCATGTGCTCTTTCTAAGTTGCATCAATTTTCTTTTCCATCTTCAAATACTTGCTATACTAAACTGCTTGAACTTTTCTTTATAGACATTTGGGGTCCTTCCAATGGCACATTATAAGAGGGGCAAGCGGGGACCATGGCGCCCCCTATTTTTTTTTTTTTTTGAAATGTTTTTAGTTATGTATTTTATTTAAAAAAATTTTAAACTATGTATTTTATTTTAAAATGTTTTAAATTATGTATTATATATATTGGAAATGTTGAAAATTCATGAAAATTTAATTGAATATATTTTTATTTATTTTATAAAGTATAATATTTAATATTAATAAATAATAAAACATAAATTAAATATAATAAAGAATAAAAAAATATTAAAATATTTTTTATTTTTTATTTTTTAGTTTTTTATTTTTTTCCAATTATTTTTTATTTTTTATATATTGTAGTGATTTCTTACACTCATTTGTGCGTGTTTTTCTTTTGTTTATGAAAAAAAAATGAAATTAGACACAAACTCGTTATTTTTGCTCTCATTTCTCTCTTTACTCGTGTTTCTTTCGTTTGTTTATGAAAAAAAAATTAGACACAAACTCATTATTTTTGTTCTCATCTCTCTCCTTTATTCTCTTCCATTATCGAAGAAAAAAAAGTAAGTGTATTGTCTCACTTGAAGAAATATAAGTCTTTGGTTTATTCATTGTTTATAATATAGAAGAAAAAAGTAATGTATTATATGTTTTTTTCATAACCGATTTTTAATTGTAACTTGATTATCATATATTTTGTTTCTAGTAATTACGTATTTTAATTTTTATTAGTTTATGATAAATTATTTTTCAGTCTTAAGTTTATACATATATATATATATATATATATATATATATATATATATATA
>Ga0214543_1001304_pt1 | contig 47729 bp, 16 predicted proteins | sample CNSS2metaG_FD_160094 | JGI IMG/M metagenome (GOLD analysis project Ga0214543, IMG submission 160094) | Root nodule microbial communities from cowpea collected in UCLA plant growth center, Los Angeles, California, USA - CNSS2 | ecosystem: Host-associated > Plants > Roots > Nodule | place: USA...
TAAATAATAAATATTTATATATATATATATATATATATATATATATATATGAATAAGTATTTTTAATTTAAAAAGTCGTTAAGTACTTAGTTCGTAAACAGCAATAAAAAAAATAACAACAGTACGTAGTTGATTTTGTGAATAAAAGTTATTAGATTTGAATATGTTACGTGTTATTTACTTTGAATTACAGATTATTTATTTATTTATTGAATACATAACTAAATTCAAGTAGGTTAGACTTGTGAAGAATAATTAAATACATGAGAAAAAAAGTTCTCTTAACAATTATGTTGAGTTGTCTAACAATCTTAAAGAGACAGTGAAATCTTACTATGACTCATAAATTTTAGTTTTCAAATGATAAAATTTTAACTGAATTTTAACATCATATCACTACTTTTTAAGAAATATAAAATATTCAAAAATATTTTTCAAAACTCAGTAATAATGAAAATATATCATAATCCTTTGGAGTATAACTTGCTGAGAGGAGGAACAAAAGAGTACAGACAGAAAAATTGGATCCATTTAATAACAAAAGAGTGCAGAAAAAAAAAAGTTATACTCGACCTGGATTAGTCCATTTACTAACACAACAAGATAGAAAAAAAAAAACCAAAATGGGTCAGTATCTATCAATTAAGTAAAAAATCAGTGCAAAAAGAAAAAAACGTTACGCCAGCTTGCCGTGTTGCCGGATGGGTTCTATTTTCCAACTTTGCGGACCGGCTGGGTTGGACTGATCCATTCTATCATCCAGTTATATGTTCCTTCCTTATATATTTGTTCTCATCCCTATTTAACTGTGATAGAGTTATAATGTTAATATTTTAGTCTTTTTTCATTAATATTAAGGTGTAGTTAATAATAATGGGGGTTCAGGTAGAACAACCTTGTGGTCGGCTTTTTCTTAAGCGGTCCGAATTAGATTGGTACGTTTGTAAATAGGCCGGGTCGGTCCAGTCCGTTAATAAAGTGTGACGAAGTGAGCGGTCAAACGGGCGCGGGTCGGGTCGTTTTGACAGTCCTACTCCTAGCCTCAGAACCCGTTTTCGTGTCTTCCACTTTGCACCCTCCATTGTCGCTGTAGAAGAGAGGAACATAAGTGAGAGAAGCAAGTAACTGTACGGAAACCACAAGTGAAGTCCTCATCAAAGATTCACTTCTCTTTATCCCTTTTCTTCCGGTAATTTCACTTAGCTTTCTCTTTTAAATTCCATTATTCTTTATCAGTTGCATATCGTTGCATATCATTTACATTAGCCTAAGTTCTAAAATTCACCTTTACTTTTGACTTCTATGATGTATACATATTAATCGTCCGTACTTATTGATTATTCACAAGTTTAAACCTTAAAGGTACTTTTTGCATTTGGTTTTGATTGGATAAAGAAAGAAGGTATATGATAATGATTAATTTTTCTCAGCTTTTGAGTATTGAAAATATTTCATTGACAATTGAGCAAACACAATGAGTTCTCCACCTCTTTATGATGATGAAGACGATAACGGACCATCTTTCATTGACGAGACTGACATTATCCATGAAGTTGAAATGGATAATGAAGATCTTCCTGACGCTGATGATGATTCTGAACTTGGTAGGGAATTTCTGTAAAACCTTCTGATCCTTAATTTCAATATTAGTAGGGTTTTATGTGGCATGTCTTGTGTATTATTTCTCTATTATGTGAAAATTTTCAACTGTTATTAATTTGTTATACCTTCATTGTGTCAGAATTTAGAAGTATTGTTTTTCTATGCGATGATATATTTGATAATGATATTCTTTTGAACCATTTCAGAGGACGAGGATGGTGATTTTGTGCACAAATTCACCGCTCATACTGGTAAGTTTTGTACCTTTTTGTTTGTGTTTATGCATAGGTATCCTGATTCTGCTGAGACTTAATTAGATTGAGATCAAATTCTGGATTCTAAGTAGACGTTCTGCTAATGTTTTATTGACAATATATTATCATTGTTATCATTACTATTTTCCCTTTTTCAAATTCTGAAGTGGTGTATTTTATGTATGCAATGTATTACCAGGGAATTTATGGTATTTTCTTTGTTTTGTTGAATTCTTATATAGGGGAGTTGTACTCAGTTGCCTCCAGCCCAACTGATGCAGCCCTAGTGGCTACTGGGGGTGGAGATGACAGAGGATTTCTCTGGAAGATTGGCCAAGGAGATTGGGCTTTTGAGCTTCAAGGTATTTGCATGACTCCAGGTTTACTCATGGATTGATATGTTTCCATTTAGGACTAGTGCTGTTGCACAATAATTGGTAAAGTCAAGATATGTTACTTGCAATTTATTGAACATCCAAATGACTTTTGTTATTATTAAATTTGTGCAGGTCATGAAGAATCTGTATCTAGTTTAGCTTTTAGCTATGATGGACAGCGTTTGGCATCAGGAAGCTTAGATGGAATCATTAAAGTCTGGGATGTATCAGGAAATTTGGAAGGTAAAAAACTTGAAGGTCCTGGAGGGGGCATTGAGGTGAGATTGATAGTCAAAACAAGGTGTTATTTTGTAGTTATTAGTAAAAGAACATATCAACTGGAAATGTCATTATTTTTCTTGTTTTTCCTTGTTTTAAATAGTTGCTAAGTTAGATGTCATGAAACTTTTCAGTGGCTTAGTTGGCATCCAAGAGGACATATACTCTTAGCTGGTTCTGAGGATTTTACCATTTGGATGTGGAATACTGATAATGCTGCCTTACTTAATACATTTATTGGTCATGGTGATAGTGTAAGCTGTGGTGATTTTACTCCTGATGGTAAGTATTTCTCTTCATCTTAGTGCATTTTTTGTTAATTGTTGTTATTTGTGCCATATAATTTTACACGCTTCTGTTTATTTTTACTTGATACCTTAGGGAAAATAATATGTACTGGATCTAACGATGCAACCTTGAGAATATGGAATCCAAAAAGTGCAGAAAGCACTCATGTTGTGCGGGGTATGTAAATTGCTCTTTATTTGTGTTTATTGTGTTTTCTTTCTATGTCCCGGTAGTACATATTGCCGATTATTCATGCCTCCCGTCTAAATAGTTTGTGGTATTACAACTCTTTGTAGTTATTTTATTTTGAAAACATATCCTTGAATTTTCCACTAGAAAAAAAAGGATAGTATGTAGTTTGAGCAATTTTTAAAATCAATTAAAAGCAGCTTGCTTCACATGCATATTTTATCTATTTTTCTTATATGAAGTAGGGACACCATTCAAGATATGAAACTTGATAGATATCATGTCATGATAGTTTCACAAAAATCTAATAATTTTTCTTTCATCTGCAAACTTTCTTTTTTCCTTTTTTTTCTTCTATTTTCTTTTTATAACCTGCTAGAGTTTGCTTTCTAGGCCATCCATATCATACCGAGGGGTTAACATGCTTGACAATAAATTCAACTTCAACTCTCGCACTTTCTGGTTCTAAGGATGGATCTGTTCATATTGTGAATATTACCACAGGAAGAGTATGTCTTTTCGTTGCATTTGATATTCACTGCACTGTTTTCTTTAGTCTATTTGTCTTGTCTCGTGTCTTTGCCTCGGGTATGTCTCATTATTCTAAGAAGCCTTTGGCTGTGTCTTCACTATTGATAATGTTTCTAAAATTTGTCTTATGACTTCAAGTTATATATCTTACTGAAAATGTCAGAGACAATAGTTGCTTAAAAGAAATTTGAGGTAAAATCATCTAATGAACTGATTGATGCTAAATATCTTGGTAGTTATTCAAAGAATAATAGCCTCCAATGTCAGTTATAAAGATTTGACTGAAGAACAATTTTTGTTGGACTACTGTTGTCTTGTAATTTCCTCTTTCCTGTCAAGGGCTAAAGGGAACAAGCATGTGAACATGTATGGGAATCAGATCATGGAGCGATTAGCAAGACTACTTTCGGACTATATTGTACCTATGTTTAATTTAAAGTTCACAATGGCAAGAGTGGTCTGATGCTTAATTCGACGTTAACTTCAAAGCAGCTGCCATCCTTTCTTCAATATACATTGGTCAAATTGGTATATCTTTGTCATGCCCAAATGTACACGGATAATAGTTACTTGGTGGACTTGTGTTTGGAAATTGAGTAATTAGTTAATTCAGGTTGGCAGTCTGTATGTAACCTAGCTAGACTCTTAAGGAGGTCTTCAATTTTACTATTTTTGTGTTTCATGGATGAACCAAAGTTTTCTAAGAATTTTGTCCTTAATACTGTAGCCTATCTTGTCCTGTTTTATGACAGCAAATTCCTTCACTTTCACCACTTTATGCCGTGCAATTGTCTGTTTGTATCTGCATTCTACAGATTTTATTACCTTCCCATTTTGTCTCTAAGAAACATGTTTATGTTTGACAGGTTGTTGATAATAATGCCCTTGCTCCTCATTCAGATTCCATCGAATGTGTAGGGTTTTCACCAAGGTATGTATTACGATTAAGAGACTGCTCATATTCTATCTATATGTGCAATCTTGCATGTGTACAATAGAAATTTTAATGGACGGAGAGGTTTTCTGAAAGGGATGAAAACAATGATGATGATGATGATATAGGTCCACAAATGCAATGTTACAGCCAAAAGTCTTTAGTCTTGTGGAGTGTTTGTTTAACGTCATCGTTTTCGTTCCTGGGAACGTGAAGACGAGAATAAATATTCCTGCTTTTGTGAGATGATTAAGAAAATGTATTCTCTGATAACATTATATCCAAGAAAATGACCCCTTCACATTTTAGACTGCGTATGCCCCGTGGGAAGGGAGTGGGTATGCCATGGGATGGAAGTTATCGCCACAATAACTACCTATTATCACTACATCGTTCTCTCTTTTCTATCTTCGTTTTATGTTTATATGTTTCAATTTAATTTTACTTCTTTTTTAAATTATTAAATATCAACCAGACATGATTATAGGAATATCATTCCTGGGTATAATATTCCAAGGAATATGATTATTGGGAACACTATGATACTGTAAAACAAACGTGCCCTTGTTGATAACAGAATGACAGGCATAGTATAATAGGGTTTGTTTATTAAAATGAGTGAAAACTGAGTGTCATGGCCTCATGAATTGTTATTAAACTTATTATAGCTGAACTAGAAGTTACTCGGTGACAAACACCGATTCAAGAAATAATTGTAGTTATTCACGAGGAATAATAGAGAGCAAAATGATCCAAACCTTGCTCAAATATGAATAGTTTATACATATGGAATTTTGAATAGTTTGTTCTCTTAAATTTGCTACAAGTCATCAATAACTTTGTTCCTTGAAATTGTATGATAGTGATTCCTGGGCCGCAGTTGGAGGCATGGATAAAAAATTGATCATCTGGGATATAGAGCATTTAATACCCCGAGCCACCTGTGAACACGAGGTTTGTTGTAATCTTGCTTTATTTATGCATTCAGAGACTAGATTGGTCTGTCTGCACCATACACTGGCTTATATCTCGTGCTTTAAAGTTAACTTTGCCTTGTGGGACAGGATGGAGTGACATGTTTGGCATGGCTCGGTGCATCATATGTAGCTACTGGTTGTGTGGATGGTAAGGTGAGATTGTGGGATAGCCGGTCTGGTGAATGTGTAAAAACATTAAAGGGACATTCTGATGCCATTCAGTCTCTTTCTGTGTCTGCTAATCGGGATTACCTTGTTTCGGCCTCACTTGATGGAACTGCTTGTGCTTTCGAGGTTGAAAATTTTCGGTAACCAATCCCTGTTGTAGCATTGCGTAGGATTGAAGTTGTCAATCATCAAAGCAAAATCTTTATGTTATGTCCATGGCTTGGAGGTGTGGTGTTACTATACAGAAGCCAGATTGTTATTTTTATGCCGAAAGTGAAAACTGTAGTAACATAAAATTTTCCTGGACCCGGACAATTTTATAACAAAAGATTGGATTGTTTTACATCGTTTTCATATTTATTGGCTTTGATGTTCATTCATAAATTGTGTGTTATTTACTATATGTTCATGTTTTTTTAGGGATTTTCACATTTACAAGCTAACATGGACTGAAAAACAAAAAATGAATCTTGTAAAAGATGCTTCGGCATCTTATCAAATCACATTGCCAATAATTTATACGCGGTTCAGAAATTAAAGAAGGGCCAAATTTGAAAGGATATTTTTCTATTAGTAGTCCTAATTCTGCTAAAGCCCAATGAATGTTGTTAGATGCCCATTATTAATAGCAGCCCTACTTGATGGTGTAAAAGCTTTTTGCATTAGCTGTGCGTAATCAGTAAGCTTTATTTTTCAAAATAATGTCGTAAAATAAATGTATAGATTTTGTAAGAAAAATAAAGAAATAAAATAACGTTTGATGACATGATTATAAGGACGTATTTTCAAAGAAAAGAGAGCCAAATTCCCACTATTTCTCCACTATCATCAGGAAAAGTTTTCTCTCTTCCCACTATTTCATCCATTTTTCCAGGTCTGACGTGTGTCGAAGCGAAATGAGTTATCTTGAAGTTACTTTTGCTAGCAAGTTATTCCCATTTTACCTTGTCATGAGAAAAAAAAAACGAAAATTCCACTAATCACCGTCTTAATAAAGTAATAGTTGATGTTTCAATGAATAAATTCCATGTATTATTCCTTGCCTATAGCGGTTGGGAATATCCTGATAACATCAAATATCTTTACAACACCTCCAATGCAAAAACATTCTAATTTTTTTAGTAGTGAGTTTATTCTAATCATATCATTTTTAAAAGTCTCTTACAAATTTTACAGTTTTAAGAGAATCGTGAATTTGTACTTTAATCTTTAACAGATTAAAAAATTAATTAATAGTAGAATTAACTTTTATTTATCTTTAAGATACAAGTCTTATTAAGACTCTCAGTGTATCATATCAGCGTACATTTAATAGAATTTTTTTAATAACTTAAAATTCTGCTTAAGACTCATATATTACAAATACTAGAGTATTGTCATGGTTTCTTTTTTTTCAGGATATGTTTGGTATAAATTATAATCAATGATTAATAGTCTCTTTTATTAAAAAATGATGTTTATAACTCTCTTCTCATTTGTTTGATAGTATTCATGAAAATAATATCATAATTTTTTTTTTCTATTGCCAAAGAATTTGCTTAAAGAATTAAAGAGTCTGATTAACAGTTATAACTATTTAAACTTCAATTACCTTTTTTTTTCATTTCAAGTGATTGTTTATTTCAAATTTAAAACCATTCACTATAAATACTTATAAATTTATTTTTAAATTTTAATATAAAAAGTTGTCGTTTTCAGAAAATTCAGACAAAATAGATTATCTTAAATTATTTTCGACACACAAATATGAAATTTTAAATATATCTGGAGTTACTTATTTAAAAATCTATTTATATATAAATATACACTGAGAATGAAAGAACAGAATAGATTATTTATCAGTTCATTACAAAAACTTACGTTGTTCTCGTTTAACGGCTTTTAAAAAACATGTTTGAAAATTGTTTTAAAGTTTGGAAACAAAAAAGAAAAAGAAAAAACATCAAACAGGTGCTTTTTTGTTTTTCTTTTTTTTAAATGATTTTTTTAAAATGAACAGTAATCAATTTGGCCCTGATAATTTCATATACTGTTCTGTAATTTATTTATATTTTGTTTGAAAATGACAACAATTTAAACATTAAGCTTTATGGATAGAATCTCATATCTTGTGTCCAAAGAAAATGACTTCTTTCCATCTTGTAAATCAAGTTTGTTGCCTTATCTAACTTCTTTCTTAGGCCCTGTGTGAAAATTTAACGCGTTAATACACCACTTAATTCAGATTATTTTAGTTTATATTTTTTTTCTAAGAGAAAAATAACGTGTCAAACTCAATTTCATTTAGAGATTTTTTTAACCACTGTTTAGAGTTTGACTTCAATTTTTGGATAGAATCTCATGGTATCGTTGAAGCTTCATATTTTAAAATATTTCTGAGACTAATTTGGATTCAGATCTAACCACACTTAAAGTTTATAATCTCTATCTGATAATGCTTTCTGAAAAGAATTTCAAGTTTGAAATCACAGTTAATTTTAACTTCAAAATTCTGGTTTTCAACTCTTCAAAAGTTTTTAACCTCTAAAAAAAGTTAGGTTAGACATTTTGATTCTCTGCATTCCTTTTTTTTTTTTTCATTTTAGGGTCAAATAAGAAACATTCATAAAAATTTAAACCTAATTTGTTTGTGGGTTGTCACAAACGAAATGATAGTGACAATGCAGAGGACGATGAACGCAGATAGAGCAATAGAGAGTTTGAAAACATCCTTAATTTCCCAAATGGAGGGCAATGTGCCATGAAATTAGCATTTTGTGTCTTAATTTATTGACAACTTGCATATATTATGTTATTTGTGTCCAACTCAATACAACAAAAGAAAATTTCCAACTTGCAACTTTCACTTTCCTATACAAGATAACAATGTTGACATTTAACTAACCAACATTTATGTCTGGAAAGTTTCGTCAAATGCCCAATGATGCTTGTAGTAACAATTAAATTCTCCGCTCATTCTTCACCTCCACAAACAGTGCAGTTTATTTGGAGACATTTTTGTTTATTTAGATAGATCATAATTTTTTTAGAGTCTATTTTTGCTGGATTTGAGAGTAAAATAAAAATCAAATCAAATTACAACATATTAACATATTAATGAATAATAATTATTGTTTTAATATTAATTTTAGTCGCTAACGATTAACAAATAAATTTTAAATTTAATATAACTTCACAAAATTTGTTTAAAATGAGAGATTTATATTTATTTATATATTATTAATTATAGTCGAAATAAGATTTTTACGGATAATCAAAGTGACTTGGTTACTAACTCATTCTTATTGTTATTATTGTAATATATGTTCATACTAAATATTAAGAATTAAAGACGATGTTTTATATTAGGTAAAAATAAATAAAATAATTAACATATATGTTCAAGAATTTATTGTTTAAGTTTTTTTTGTTGTAAATGATATTTTGATCTCTTATATGAATTTGCACATATTATTTGTGTTGAATCTTTCGTGTGTCTTTTCTCAAAGAAAGTATAACAATAAAGCAGTGAAAATCCCTCAACTTTAAAAAGATTGAATACTACTCAAATACTTGTGCTTAAAAGGAGGTATTCCAATGTAAATAAACTTATTTAAAAAGTGAGTTGGAAGTTTAGATAAAAATGTAAGATGATTAATATATAACTTGAAAAATCTAGTAATCTATTACTTAAAAGTTTTGAGTTGAAGATGATATTTTAATATCTTAAATGAATTTGTTTACATAATTTTTTAACATTTCTTTCTCATAAAAGCACCACACATAGTATCTTTAAAAATTTGACGTTATTAATATTTTTTAATTTAATGACTAGTTAGATTTTGGTTAAATTATGTTTTTAATTTTCATTTTCGTAGCAAAATATCCATTTGGTCATTCTATTTTTTTATCTCAATCTGGTTTTTATTTTGAAAAATTCGATGCAATCAAGTCTTTTTCGTTAGTGGTGCACTAACAACGTTAGAGTCATATCAATTCTGGATTTTTTTTATTTTTTAATTTATTTTTTTTTATTTTTTTAAATTAAAAATTTTACCACTTGTCAAGATGACGTGGTAGGATAGTGTGATGTGACAGTGATAGTGTGACATATCACTATTATCTCAGGTGTCATCTCATCATTCTCAAATTGGTCTCTGGTTTTTTATTTTTATCTCAATGTAGTCCCAATTTTTTGTAAAAATTAAGTAATTTTGTCTCTTTCTAAATTAATACCAAATTTAATTTTCATATAAATTATACACAATTATTTCTATCAAAATTTATATTTTCAGTAAATATTTTTAACAAAATTAAGTTTATTTGAATTGATATTCTATATTGAACTTTATTTAAATTTGTTTTAAAGTTGTTAATAAAAAATCATGCTAATAGAAAAAAATCAAAAAATTATATTGATATTTTATTATATCATACTTTAATATGATTTTTTTATTTGAATTTATATTTCAAATAATTATATATTTTTAAAATGTGTAAAGTTCGATAATTCATATACAAATGTTTGAGTTGGTATAAAAATAATAATTATATAAATTTTAAAATAATTTTTACCGATTTATATAAATCGAAAATAAATAAATTTAAAATTTGAAAATAATTTTAAATAAAGTTGAATGTAAAACACAAATTTAAATAAACTTAATTTTGTTACAAATTTATAATAAAAACATTAATTTAAATACAAATTTGTATAATATTTATATAAAAATTAATTTTTGTTTTAATTTGGAGAGAGCGAAATTGTATAATTTTTACAAGAATTGTGACTAAATTAAGACAAAATAAAAATACATTAACTAAAATGAGAACAAGGAAATGACACCTGATATAATAGTGACACGTGACACTATTACTATACATCACACTCTCATTGCCACGTGGTACGACGTTAGCTTGACACGTGACACTATTCGTTAACAATGTTATTGCATCACTAACGAGAATGACTTAATTGTATCGAATTTCTCAAAATAAGAACCAAATTGAGATAAAAATAAATAAATGAATCAAATCGATATTTTGTTAGAAAAATGAAGAATAAAAATATAATTTAACTTTATATTTGTATGTGACTGTGAATAGGTGAAAAAAATAACTATTTTGAACTTGAAGTTATTTCGTATGGTATCAAATCAGATGAGCCATACTCCGTAGCTATTTAGTGATTTATTTTATCAGATTAATATTGAGTTTAAAAAATATTTATGTTTTATTAAAAAAAGAAAACCTCTTGAACTTTAAAGTAAAAGGTTTTTTCTATTTTTTTTTTCCATGTATAGTATTTTTCTCATGGAATGTTCTACCCATTGCTATCTACTTAACTTTCTAATCCTTTAATAACAATGCATAATAGCAAAAAGTGAAATTAGATTAATAAAGGTTAACCAGCATATAACGGAATTGACACTTGCTTTAATCTTTAAACGATGGTATAAGTGTGTGACAGCGATGTAAGATATTTAATCTTAAATCAAGTTTCCAATCTAATTACACAAAAAACAACTTTAATAATGACACAATAATGAAATGTATAAAGCCATATAAGTATTTTTTATTTCTTTTTGCTATTTATTACGTTAAGATAAAATAACATCAACAGATTCTAACTGTAACTATCAAGAGCAAAAAAATAGGGAAAGCAGTATTTAATCAAGGCTGAGCCAGAGTTACCCTTTTGGAAAGTAAAAAGTGGTATTATTTAACATTATTATTTTAATTAATTCTAGATACAATGGTAAGATAGATAATATATAATTACTTATCTTTTAGAAAATGTGTTTGACACATTATTTATTTAATTTTAAAAATAAACTGTACAAATTATAAAAGTTTAGAAATAATAAGAAAAGATGTGGTGGAGATGGGGAAAGAAAAAGAAGAAGAAGAAAAAATACATGGAACATGGGAATGCAGAAGTTAGGAGGACAAAAACTGTCTGAGATCTTATCTTAGCAAAATCATGCGACACGGGTGACGCTTTCAAGATACCATTGTCACCAAATAATTTAATTCAATATTCTTTAAATTTCTATAACTTCCTAGCTACCTAGCTTCTAACCAATCACCAAAACAAAATCAAACTAGTAAACATAATTCAAACCGTAAAAAAAAATGTAATATCTCATAGTTTATACTTATTATTTTAAAAAATAAATAAATGGATCAATATAAAAATATTAATGTATTTCTTTTGTTATAATAAAAAAACTTTAATACAAAAAATTTATTTTATTAAATTTTCTTTTAATTTTATTATTGATTATGTTTAGTCTTTAATAGTCGTATTTATTATTTATTATATATATACTTAATGCAGATATATTTTTGTAGATTTAAACTCTTTATTTAAGGTTGATTGTATAATAGTATTCATTTCTTCTGTTTTGTGAACAACAAATACATATAATAATATTTTGTAAACAATAAATAAATATTTAATTATTTCAATTATTACTAGAGCTAAAAAAATAATTTAATTATTTTTCTTACTAAGATTTTTTTTTTATTCTGAAGTGAAATGTGTTAATACTTACATTAAATCAATATATATATATATATATATATATATTGACAAAATTTTAAAAATATATATTATTTTTATGTAAAAATTATATAAAACTCATGCAAGCTAAATACAATAAAACTTCAAAAGAATGTCTAAAGAAATGTAAATTTTTATATTTAAATGAACTCAAACAATTAAAGATAAACATTACTGTTAATTGTTAGGATGTGGTGTCTTTAGTTTTGAGGGTTAGATATTAGAGTATGTTGTGATTTGGGTAACTAGGTGGTTTGTTGAATGGACGGTTTGTTTGGTATTGAGTGGAAAAGATGGTTGGCTTATTTATCTACTTATCCACAATACCACCCTACGACCCATCATATATGCATTCTTCTTTCGTATTCTATTCAAATTATATATCTTCAAAAAATTGTTCACCAATTCCAAGGATAAAGAATATATATCTAACCAAAATAATTCTCATTTTAACAAATAAAAAAATAATATATATTAATTGTATTATATCAATTCTAGGAGTGGTCCACAAAATTTGTTCAATTATTAAACTCGATTAATATTAACTCCATCGTCGCGATTCATGGTATTTGAAGAAAACGCAAAAAAATCACTAAAGCAATAATATTTATCCCGCGAAGAAAATATGAAATTCTAAAAAATTTATGTATTTTTATTTTCATGATATTTATAATAATAATGGATTTTATTTTTTCTTTTTAATTAGGATGAGTTGAAAGTTCCATATTAAATAAAAATAAATAATAAATTAATGATCTTAAAATTTTGAGTGTTTAATAATTTCTTGTTTCTTATATAAATTTATTCATAATGTATTGATATTAAATCTCATGTCTTTTCTAAAAAATATTCAAATTTTTAATCTCATCGAATTAGTTTTGTTTAAATTAGAAAGTTGAAAGAGTATAAAAAAAATAATTTTTTTTAGATTAAAGAGAGAAAGTAAACAAACAGATTTACAGAAGTGGTAAAATTGCTCTTCTATTTAAAATAATATTTAATTACGGCGTTTGATTATTTTTTTTATAAAAATATATATTAAATTTGAAAAAACTTGAAAATAAAATGTAAATAAATTATAAAATCTTCATAATATATTTTGGATCTCTACTTTGAACCTCACTTAAAAAAATACTAAACCATTTTTAAATTTTTAATTTATATTTCAAAATAATAATAATAATAATAAATAATAACAATAGTTTAAAAGATAATTTCAAATCAAACTTTAAAAAACGGTTATTTAAATAATAAATTGGAAATATAATTATTTTAATTTAATAAAAGTTACGTATGGATAAAATTAGAAAACAAATATCTAATGATATCGATAATAAAGTTATTTTATTTAATTTTATGATTGATTAATTATTCCTCAAAAATCTAATAGATATTTTCATCAATATTTATGGATATATTTTAATCCAGTACACTTTTCATAATTAAATTTTTATTATAGTTTTAAAAAAGAAGGCTTATAATTGTTTTACAAATTGTAATTTTAATATTTGTCAAAATACGTATTTAATTTTTTTTTAAGAAGTATTGTTCCTGGATAATTGAAATATCGTTAACGAATGAGTCTGATTAATCGGATTCAATCAAATTCTTAATTATACGTTTAAGAGATAAAAATATAATAACAGGGTTTTTATTTGATTCACCGTAATCTAAAGAAATAAATATCTAATCATCTAGTTTGTTACATTAAAAATAATTGACTAAACCACAGACATCTTGATCAATTGCGATAATTTTCTTTGTTAGCTTATTTTAAGAATCGAATGTATAACATGCAACAGAGAAAAAGAAAACATCATTGAAACAGAAACTTAATGCTTCATTTGAGGTACTTGGAATTATAGGAAACACCTTAGTTAGAACAGTTGTTACACTTAATATATTTTAAAAAATTAAATATATTTTTTATTCATTAACTTTTAATAAAAATTATAACTAATTTGTTTTTAAGTTTTGGACAAATTTTAACTTTTATATTTAAAAATATATGGATTTAATTATTGTACTAAATTTTGCAAAATTTATTTAAAACAAAAATATGTCAAAGCAATATAAATAATTTAAATAATCTCATCAAATGTATTTATTAATAATATTAAGTATATCTAATAAAATTTGGTTAAATGAAATAAATTAACATATTTATAAAATTAGGAGATTAAAATAGTCAAAAATTAAAAAAATGATTAATTTTAATTTTTATTAAAAGTTAAAAAATAAAAATCATATCTAATGTTTTTGTCCGATAAACATTACAAAATTCAAATTAAATTGAAATGGGGAGATTTTAAATTTTTTAAGAGGAACGTGTTTTATTTGGATTTTAATTTTTGTTATATTATGAGGGAGAGAATGCAAAATTATTAGGTGACAAATTTGTAGTGGCGGGAAGAGAGGAAGAAATAGCAATTATGGATGCAATTATATGCTTCCATTCAATACACGAAACGCATCACACCCAATTACCTTCTTCCGTCTCATAACCTATTTTCATCATCTTCACAAACTCTCTTCCAATAATTCATCCTATATTAATGCCTTTAATGCCACGTGGCCACCCACCTGTCATCCCAATCATTGAACCAAGATAACAAATCAGCACCATTCACCTTCTAATCAAACCACAACAAGTGGACCAATCATATCGCTCCACGTACACCACCCACACATCTTATTTCAAACCATCTTCTCAACTTCTAATTATCGACTTACCACGTTACCGTAAATAAAAAGTTTTCATCGTACGAATATTTATTATTTTAAAACATACAAATACTTTCAATTTTCATTTATATTTTATTATTACACAAACTAATATTATTCGATATTTATGTACTTCTCAGCCATTTGTGTAAGTGAATTAACTACATTCATTACAAAAAGTTCTTTATATACGAGTCATAACTGAGGAGTCATCACAAGATTGAATTTTATTCAAACTTTGTTTTTTGTTAGTGTCTAAAAATGTCATCATCTCAGTTTAAATTAATATATTATTTAATTAATATGCGACAAATTAACTAGGATAAATTGAATTGACACATCTTCGTATACGTGTGTTTTTGTTAATTGTTTCTTTTACAAAACTTGTTACACCATCAATCACATAGTAACTCAAGCACAAGCCTTGATTATGATAAATAACATAATAAAGGTTTTTAGGTGTTTATATCTATATTTATTATTGTAGTTATAATATTTTTCGAGGTATTATGAGAATAAAAAAACTTGGTTATATTTGAGAGGATAAACGTTAATTTTCATTGTACATTTTTATTATTTCATAGAAAAATAAAATGAAAAATACAAATTTAGAGATAAATCTTTATTTGTATAAATATTATATTGTTATATTTGCATTACAAACAAAAGATTACCATTTGTTTATTTTTCTTGAAAAAATTAATCCCATATATAATATTTTATTTATTTACTAGTATGCGTTACAAAATGATGATTTATTATGATAACTTGTTATGTGTTTATTGCTGAAATGATTATTTGTTGTTTAACTGATGGTATTCTCATTTGAGCAAGAATAAGGCATGACTCTTTTTTTTTTTTTTTCTCTAATTAAATCTTACTCAAGCAAAATAGTATATGATATCTATATGATGTTTTATGTATTTTTAGGTTGATAACTCCTGTGTATAAGTGTGTATAAATACGTAAAAAAGGTTTAAATATACTAATTCATTAAAGATGTGATATATCATGTGTTTTACTAATGATGATCTGTGAACCAATGAGTATGATTGATTGTAAAGTATGAAATATTGGACATTACTGAGATATTTTTAGTGTGTAGATATGTATTAATATGATATTTTGTACGTGTTAATAATTACCAAAACTATGATGCCACTTAGATAAACAAAATTATCACACAACGAAGAACCAATGAAAATTACATTAACTTAAAAATTAACTTTATTAGTACTCGATTATAAACATAGAAATCATGAAATTATTAAAAATTTGAGAAGAATCTATATAATAAAAGGATAGATGATTAGACATATTAAGTTGTTAATATGTGTTAGTCTTTATAAATTAATACTAATTTTTTAAAATTAAGTTTGATGTGATTTATGGTAAGTAATTAATATAGAGTTGTACACTAAGTCATTTTCTTTTCCTAAAAGAAAACAAAAATAAAAAATCGCATTATATTATAAATAGGTTGACAAATATATAAATAAATATAATCTAAATGTTGAGGTTTTTCTCCAGTAAAATGCCTGCTATTAAAATCATGTACTGAGAAAAAGTTGTGCATGTTCCTTGAAAGTTGGCCCAAAAAGATGGCCGATTTGTCTTAATTTTGAGTGACTAATTCTACCCAACAAACGATTTATGGTGAAATGAATAAGGTGTTGGTTGCAAAAGAAAAGGGTGTGAAAGAGAATTAAAATATTCAAAAAGGTTGAAAAAGAAAGAGACATGGAACCTCATTAATGAATGCACGCAAAAGACAACGCCGTCTTTCCACAATCAAATACATTTCTGTTCAGGCCGCCAATAATTTTTAATTCCAGTTCAACCCCTCTACCTCAACATATTTGCCTAAATTATCCATCAATGTGCACGTGAGACTACGAATTTAAATTAGTAGGGTTTGGGTATAGTAGTATAGTACGCGCATTTCAAAAGAATACATTATGCTTATTCGTAATTATTTTATTTATTGCTGTATCACTTTTCAAAGGTTGAATTATATAATAATTACGAATATTTACTTATATTTCTGTATTTAGACATAGCATATCATTAAAAGTAAACCACAATTTAATAAATTGAAATTTATTTTTTAAATAAAACATAATGTAAAAAATATTTAAACATAAAACTTAAAACAACTCAAAGCATTTAAACATAAATCATAACTAAGTAATGTAATAAACATTACTATTCTTAAGTTTAAATTATAAAATATAATTATTTATGGCCCAAGCCATAGACGAACATGTTATCATATTTTGAAATTCTGAAATTGACACTTTAACTTACATTTATTAGTCATAAAAATTAAAATTATGTAAATATCTATCGGAGATCATAATTTATTTATTTATGTTTAAATTATAACTCTGAATAACTTTTACCTAGAAATTTCAGATATGAAATATATATAAATCATTAATCTTTGACCATATTTCCCACGAAAATTATTGCTACTTTTTTTCTTTTCATTCTACCACATATGATATAACATACTTTATAAGAAAAATAAAATTGTTTATTACATTTTATAAACCATCCTTTTTAAAATTTAAAAAAACTAAATAATAAAAATATATTACAATTTAAAATATAATAGTCCAATATGACGTTAAAAGTTTCAAATGTAATATTAAAAATAAAATCCTAAATAATTCAAATATAAGTAGCAACCAAAAAAATATTACAAACACGATATTATAACATAATAAGTTAAAATCACACACATTTGCAGCGAATGTTTAACTTGTTATTTAAATTGCATATGTTTGTTATTTTAAAAATATTTTCTAATATACAGATCCATATATACATATTATATTAATTATAATTTAAGAGTTTGCATAATAATGAACTATCTCTTACCTAAGTTTGATGTAGGATGGATAAAAAAGGGTAAATAAAATAAGTTGTTGCATTAAATTGTATCCAGCATGCTTTAAGGGAAAGTGCAACAAGTAGTACATTTTCATTTATATTCATAAAATGTCCATGGATGAAGAAAGAAACCTAAGAAGAAGAAGAAGAGAGAGTTTCTCAACACCCTTGGTAGCCTCTAATACTTTATTCCAAACATTTAAGGAGTTTCTACACCTGCAAAATGAAGAATCCTTAAAAATTCTCGTAGAAATATAATTAAATAATCATATTCGTGTATCAGGTTGATACTCTCGCGCCAGCGGCTTCATTCTCACACAATGAGATCTAAAATCGACGCTTTTTGACTTGTAACTCACTGGACAAGTCAGTCATTTTCGCTTAGCAAGTCAGCCTGGCGCCCAATGGTGGTTTTTTTACCTTTTGGGGTGGTCTAAGGCAGTATATATGAGTCATTTCTTTATGTTTGCAGTGCTTGACGCAATTCCGGTTGCCCCCGACATGGGTATTTGTCTAAAGAAAAATTATACTTTGACTTCCCTTTTTTTCTTTTACTTTCATCCTTACTTCTTGACGTGGTTTAGTGTGGGTCATTGATTCTTTCAAAGGAAAAAATAGTAGTACATTAATTAATGACCCATACTAAGCCACGTCACGGAGTAAATGATGGGGGTCAAAAAATGTGAGTCATAATATCATTGTCCTTATCTAAAAGTCAATATTTCTTGTCTAATCATGATTCCTTGAGTTCCAACTTGTTTTCCTCCATCAAAATTGTTTTCTATTGATTTATTTCACACACTTACAATAGAGATTATAAGTAAAAAAATATAAAACAACTAAAATACAAAACAATACAAAAATAACATAAAACTTGAAAATTAAAAAAGATAAAATTTGTGAAGAAATTAAATTTATTCACAAAATTTAGCACCAATAATAAATAAAAAACAACATTATCAATTCTCCTGTCCCAAGGGAATATTTTCTCCTTGTTTTAAAATCATTGCAGTAGTTACAAATACATTGTGCTATATCATAATTGTCATGATTCATGGACATTTGTTATTGTACATATGAAACATAATGAGTTCATGTTAAACTTTTTTATGTGATAAAATCATTGATGTTATCATGTCAGATGTGTTTGTTAGGAAATCAATTTGATTTAGGTTGAACATAATATAAATATTAATCTGCGAAGAACATATGAAATAGATATAAGTTATATCGATAATTTGAATCGCATAGAATAAAATTTTAAGTAGAAAAAAGATGATGAAAGATAGTTTTCATTAAGAGATCAAGAATCATCAAAATGTTATGAGCGTGAACTCTATCATAACCTTGTTAATATATAAACTGAATTATAATATATGATTTTGTTAAACTTTAAGTAGACATTAATTTTACACCAGTGCGTACTTTCATTTAAATAAAGTGTGTATTTTCAATATTGATTTTATGTATTATTGTATTTTTCTAGTATATTATTTATATTGTGTTATCAAGTTTGTTCGTTACTATTTACAATAAAAAATATATATTCAAAATGTGAGTTTAAATCACACATAAATTTTATATGGGATAAAAATGACAAAACTAAATAATAGAAAAAAAATCATAAACTTTTTATTTTAAGATTGAATTAAAAATAGTGTCAATTTTTTATATACTTTGATTCCATGATGAATTGATAGAACAAATAATATTAATTAATCATGTGACTTGAATTCAGGTTAAAGAAAAATTAAAACAATAATTATATATATATATATATATATATATATATATATATATATATATGTGTGTGTGTTTTACCTTCTATTATGTACATAATGTTATTTAATTTATTTTGACAATGATAACATAATTCTTCCATTTTAAACTCTCTCAATATTTACCAATCACTTATTATTATTAGGGTTGACTCAAGGATAAAGCGAGTAAAACACTCGTTTTAGGCCTTAAGGATAAAAAGACTTCAAATTTTTTTATTATTAATATTTTTTTATTAAATTTTGTTTAAGAAAAAAAAAATGTCTCAATTTTTTTAATACTAATTAATATGCATCGATTAAACTAATTATAGAATTATGTTTAAGATAAAAAACCTCAAAAAAATATTTGATTACAAATACAATTCTATTAAATTAATTATAAGTTTATGTTTAAAAATAAAATAAAATAATTATTAGTGAATGTTAATTTTTATTAATAGTAAAAATTATAATTAATGAGTTAAAATATATTTTTAGTAAATTATAATTTTGTTCACAAGGAAGAGAATGATTAGTTATCTTTATTCTCTTATAATAAATTTGGATTCTATTTTCTTCTTTTGTATCTGTATGACTTCTCTTACTTTTCCTTACTTTATTTTCTTCTAATAGTCTTTTTCGTAGGGTACTGATATATTACATCCCTTAAATCTATTGAATCTCATGTTGTTTGTGTATACCAATCTTTTCATCCTCATTTATGATTAGTATATTTTTTCTTTCTATTTGTGTTGTTGTTATTTTTATTCTGTTTTGGATTTGTATTAAAATTAGAAATATGTTTCTTTTGACTAGTTTTGTTTTTCGGTACTTTTAGATTTACAAAGTCTTATTTTGTTTGCATATATCTTGAGGAGAAGCTGGAGTTTTTTACAAAACTACTAATTATATTATGGTTTAGTCTTTTGACGGATAATAAATTAATTAGAGCATAATTCAAAGTTGAGTTTTCTCTAGAAAGATAATTTAAGTTTAAGAAAAAAAAAAGAAGACTTACTATCGAGTTTAGAAAAACAATATTTTTTTAATTATTTTTATTAATGATTAATTTTAAAATAAACAACTTTGCAAGTTTGTGAAAAAATTTAGACTTAAGAACGAAAAAGAAACTTGAAACATCAAGATATTGTAAGTCTATTATCGAATTTATTTTCTTGACAACCAGAACCAGATCTTGTTGTTTTAATTCATTTGTTTTATATATTTATCTTTAGTAGTGTTTTATATATTATCATTTTTTATTTCATATAAAAATATATAGATATGTCAACTAGAAAATTTGAATTAGGCTATTCAAGAATTCAAAAGAAAAGAAGAATTGAGACTTTAATTGCGTAACAAAAATGAGTTATGAACAAAAAATAGCAAATGTCTTGTGTACTCCGGTGTGTAAATATTGCATTTTTGAAAGAAGAATGTTTAAAGCTTGAAAAATCTTTAAAACATGATAATTTGTTGCATATCGATGGATTTGATTTAATTTTAGAATTAAATATCTTAAGGAAAATTATTTGTTTGGAAAATGATAAATCAATTTACATTCTTATTTATATAAAAAAATAAATTATTTTCTAAATGTATATATAACTTATAGAATAATGTTAAGAATAATGTTAATAATTATAGTGTAAGTTGTTTTAGTTAAAAGAAGTTTCTCAAAATTAAATATAATAATTTTTTTTAAGAGATCAACAAAGAAAAATTAAACAAACTAGTTATATTATCTATTAAGAAATATTAAATGAAATTAATTATAACAATTTAATAAATAATTTTACATAAAAAAAACTCAAAAAAATAAATTTTAAATAAAATTATTTCTTAAGTTTGTTTTATACTTGTTGAGTCGCCCCTACTTATTATTCCACTTTCATGTTCATACATGAAATCGTGATTCACAGCTAATCAGCTTCTAAATTTGTTTGTTTAATAAAATAAAAGAAATCTAAAACAGAAAGTACAAGTTGTAATATATCTGAAACGCGAAAAATAGTAGATTTCAAATTCAATATTCCACCGCCGGATTGGAAGAGGAAAAGTATGAATGTATTTGATATTGATTGATTCCAAAATGCCACACTTGGTGAATAATTAATGTAGGAAGCAATTATTTTTAAATTAGGCCCAGTTTAACTATGGATTAATTAATTTTGTCCTAACAAAACTACTTCACAAATGTCAGATGCCAAACATGCTTGTGATATCATTACAATCTAGCCAGTTTTTGGAATCCATACAACCATTTTTTTATTTATAAACAATAATATTAAATTTTGGATTATTCTGAGTTATCATCACATTTTTAAACTCATATGTCGATTCGTTTATAAATAATCTTTAAAACTTAAAATTAACTTTTTTTCGGGGTTATATATCTTTTCATTCTACATTGAAATGAAAAATAATTAAGAAAAAAAATTACATAAGTTTTAAAGTTATATTTTCATTAGTCATTAATATTTTAATACTAAAGAGTTCATTTTAAATTTAGAAAATTCAGATATAAATAATAAAAAGTATAGTATTTATATATAACTAATGACATCATAAGATAAATAAAATTAAAACTTAATTAAATTTTTAAGTTCTTACGGATATTCAATTGATTATATTAACTTTTATAATTTTAATATTTAAATTTTATATCTTTTAACTGAAATTTTATGTTAACCGAATAACATGATTGTCTTACTGAATTCTCTTAGTATGATAAAAACAATTTTAGTCGAAAATGTGTTGAACAAATTAACATCATCAGCTATATCAACAGTAGTTATGACTATCATTTCTTAACTGATGTAAATGATGATATAAAGGCTGTAACAAAATATAATGATCCATCGTACGATATTTTTTCATTAAAAATAATAAAACTTCATTATCGTTTTATATTAATAACAACATAATTCGATATTAACCACGGAAAATTATAGTTTTTAAAGAATATAACAAAAAACATATAAACTCAATTAAAAATACCAAAATTTTATCAACTACGTAGAAATAAATTAATCCTAAAATTCTTAATTAATTAATATCTGAACATCTTTTTCATATCACTAGTAATTATCAGAAAACAAATATTTTCTATTGCTATAATATATCTTATTTTTTAAGTATCCTATTTTTCATTAACGTATAATGGTTGGTTATTAATGTAAAGCATTTGAAAATTAAATAAGTATTAATATTAGTTAAATTTAATACATATTTGTATATACCATTAAAACATAAAAAAAAAAATATTGACTCATATTTTAAACTATTTCAATTATATATACATAACTATATATATATATATATATATATATATATATATATATTAATGGGCATCTATTTTATTTGGATTGCTTAAAGTTTACTGTATATATACAAAAATTCACGTAACGATGTTATCTGTCAAAAATAGTATATTTTTAAAATTGATAACACCAATGAAATCTTATTCAAAAATAAGTAAAAAATTTGAATTTAAATGATTTAGCGATGAAATTTAATTTGCGATATATGAATTTTGAAATACGAATGAATTAAATAATTCGGATAAACTTGTTGACACATATGTGAATGATTTTTAGTTAGATATTTTATTCTTTACTAGAAATATATTAATGTATAATGTATAAATTCCATGTTGAAAAATGTTTTTGATAGTTTGAAGGAGTAAATCAAGACAAACTTAAGAGGATTTTAACTTAATAGAATTTATGGATAATACAGATGTATTAAATCCTTAATTTTAAAAAAATGTTACGTCATCAACCTCCTTAGTATTTAATAAAATGTAAAAAATTTAGGATATTTTGTAAAATGTAAGACAAAATCTGATAACAAAATTTCTAATTAAAGTTATGATACCATTAATTCAAATTTATACATACTGTTAACAATGTCAACTTTCACCAGTTAATTATTATTATTATAATAATAATTATTATTGTTGTTGTTCAACCTTAAATATCTGCTAGTACCCCTCTTATTGGTCCCACTTCACAACATGTAGCTACTTTTTTTGAATTTCAAACTGAAGTACCGTTTTACTTTTGGATCTACCTCAACACATATCACACTGTGATGCATGTTCATAATTTTATCACTTTTCCTCTTTTAAATTTATTTTCAAGTAAAATTTACACTCACAAAAAAAAAAGAAAAGAAAGATAAAGATGTTTACAATGAAATTAAAGTTTAGAGAGTTTGAAAATTTTGGAAGAACCATGTGCCGCCCTCCTACACAATTGATGTTTATATTATTTAATAATTATATTTTAGGTTAAATTCGTATATTTTACTTGTAATAAACATTTTCTTTACCATATTATTCAGTCGTTGTTGAGATGTTTATGTAAAATATTGATTGATATTAAAACTATTATGAGAAATCATGTGATTGAAACGAATCTTTATAGTTCAGTATATTAATGTTTTAACGAATCCCTTAGTTTCATGATGTTCAATTTTTCATTTGCGTCATAAATTTGTGTCACCGTGATCTCATATCTTAAGTATGATTATATAAAATATTACGAAAATTTAATGATTTAATTTGTCTCTTACAATGCATGCGCATATATATATATATATATATATATATATATATATATATATATATATATATATATATATATATATATATATACTTCAATATATTAAATGCTTTTCTATTTGATCGTGACCTTACATGAAAAAATTATATGAAAATTTGAAAAAAGAATTATTGTTTCTTTTGTTTCGTGATTCTTTAGCAAAGTTACGGATTTGGAATTTATTTAAAAATGCGTGTTAAGTTGTTGTGCATGGAAGACAAAATTATTTGTAGTCTAATGTTATAATGAAAAGGAAAACAATTTTTTGTTGATGTACTTCAATGCTTCTAATTTGTTAAGAATTAACTTTATATTTATTGACTCGTGTAAAAGACAATATCCTTCTAGTTAAAGAATAGTATTATTTGGGAATAATATTATTGTAATGATGAAATATAACAGGAAAAAAACATTTGGAAAAATTCAATATTGTAATCACATAACTGAGTTATAAATGCCAACGTATAAACACGCGTCTTAACAATTTAATTTATCACTTTATAAAAGACTAGCTTTTTCCCTTCAAAAAAGAACTTGTCGTTATTCTAATTTTGCTGTAAATGTTGAAAATTATTTATTATTTATTTCACGGCCTCGTGAATGTTAAAGTTTATTGATTATCTTTTTCCATGGCCTCGTTAAAAGTAGGATTTTGTTTCAAATGATTTAATTATTGTTGTTCGATCTTGAAAAGGTAAGTATTCTCGTATTATGTCATGGATATTGGAAAACTTGATAAGAGTTTTACGGTCAAATTATTGAGATAATATTTTTACTTTTAGTTTACTTTTTTACAATTTTTGTTATGATTTACATTTATAGGGAGATTTTATATCATAAACAATTACAAACATTTTAGTCCTTTAATTATGTATAATCGTTTAATCATGAATGGTACGAAATGCAGTATACGAAAATGGGGGAATCTTGCAATATTAAAAAGATGAAAGTTGTAGCTGCAATTTGAAAAAGTACCCTCGGCGACGATAACGCGTATATAAGCACGTATTTGGACAAAGATTAGCCCAAAATCTAGCGTATGTAGCTGTCAGTATAGAGTACACGCGACCCAGCAAGTAGCACATAAATAATTACCATGTAACATTTTTGCTGTAGATGAGAGTTTTTGAAAATAATAATAGTTTTTTTGATATTTTTCGGAGGCAAGCAATTAGAGTGGGTCCCAGAGAGGGAAAATTTCTTCTTGTGTTTTCTTATTCTTTTTGGTATTTTTTTCTTCTTCGTTCTTTCTTCTTCTCCTCGGCTTCACACAGTTCTCTCGTTGCTTATTTTTCTTCCATTCAACAATTCTTCCATTCTTCATATCTCTCCTTTCTCTTGCTTTCCCTCTTCTCTTTCCTAAAAAAAGATTGCGACTTTGCCTATGTGGTTCGGTTTCTTTGACTCGTTCACACCAAATTCTTTGCTTATCTCTCAAAACAGTGCATTTTGTGTGGGTTTAGGAGCTGGGATTCATTTGGGGGTCACATCCTTGTATTCGTTTTTGGGTTTGCTTTGACGGTAAGGTGTGCATTTCTTCATATTTTTAATTTATTATTTTTGTTTTAAAAATCAAATTTCGTACACTTATTTTAAGGCTTGATGGGAGTTGAAAATGGCAGTTTTCTTGATGAATCTTGGTCTAACACGGAAGATTTGATTGGAAACAGAAGATTTGATTGAGTGTTTTTTCTGATTCTGGTGGATCAGTCGTATGTGCATTTCCTTTTGTCTAGTAATGTTATTTCTAGATTGAGCTTTGATTCATTTGTTCATTACTGTTCGCATTGCTTGCCATTTTAAAAGTTCCAATTTAAGATTTTGGGTTCTCAACTCTTTGTCAATGCATTGTTTGCAAATAAATCTGCAATTGTAGTTCTTCGTTGATTTCTGTGGGACTAATGAATCTGAGCCATCTCAGTTCTTTCTACTAAATCTTTTGATCTTGTATGGAATGGGCTATTGTTTATAAATTAATATCGCAAACATATCACCTTAATTGCTATTTTTTTGGTGCACTGTCATACTATATATATTTTATTTTTTCGCTCTCCCGATGGAAACCATGCTTTCTTTCCCTTAAGCTTTGTTTGATTCAACTTACTGCAAAACTGTTCTGTATTTCCTTTGTTTATTGCATCAATCCATACAACAAAAAAAAGGCCGATTTCTTACCTTAGGTGCACTTAAAATGTTTGATAAATTTCCTGTTGTCCATCAATTTCAACATGTTCATATTTTACGAGGGGGCTTTCCACCTCTTTCTCTCTGAAAATCTTTTCCATAAAACCAATTAATTAAGCCCAAACAATGCTTTCTGTGATCCTTTTATACTCTATGATAACAGTTAGGTTCTTTAAACAATTGTTTTTTATTCTAGGATTATACAAGAACGAATATCTGTTTGATATTGAGTGCTATTGAGAATTTAGCTTTTATTTGTTTAGGTAGATATGCCTTTTCCTCTTCCTCTTTCTTTTCCATCTTTAAATTACAAATTACATGTTACAGTTTTAATTTATGTACACGTTTTAATTTGTATATGTTGTGTTTCTATTATTTTTGTGAAAAGGGACAGTGAACTGAAATTGAATTTTATGCATACAGCTTTTCTATGGAGAATTTATTTTATTCTAGTTGGGCTTTATATAGGAGTAGGATTATGAATTAGTTCAACAAAGAGAAAAAAAAAACGTCAAATCTCATTCAGTACTTATACTTTTTGTTGTACCAGAATTAGTGTTGGATCGGATGTGTATTATGTGCCATTATTGTGGTGCGGGCTTGTCAGAATCAAATTTTGACAATAAAAAAGAGGGTAATGAGAGTAGTCTAAAGTGCAATGCCAAAGTTTCCATTAGGCCTTGCAAATCCTGTGGAGAGAAGCTAGAGCGAGCAAATGCGAAGTGGCGTAGTAATAGTCCATACGTGACACCATATGTCAGTCCAACTACGTCGTTGCAAAGTACTGATAGCTGTGTCTCCACCTGCAGTAAATTACCATCCCTATATTTTCATCTATAATGCTGATGATGTTTTTCTTTTATTGCAAGATGGTTTTATATAACCAATTTTTGCTTGAATATCTGATATTTCAGGTGACTTTTCAGTTGATGTGAACTCATGTGACAGGTACGTAGCTACGTCCAAACAGTTGTGAATAAAATGTTTAACTTAGCTGTGCTCAAGTACTTGCTTTGTTTCTTGTGCTAGGAATAGTCAAGAAGAAAGTACAGTTGAACGTGGTGTGGAAGATCTCGGTTATCGGGTGAATGGTTCACAAAAAGTGATGGAAAGCCATTCCGAAGAAAGCAATAACAACAATGAGGGTTACACAGTGAGAGATGTGGAAATTGCACAAGGGCATAACTTTCAAGAAGAAAAAGCTTATCATTCTGAAGACCCTATTGAATCCTCTGTCGAGGAAACTGAATATTCTCTTCCTGATGATCTGGAAGTCCAAACTTGGGAACCTCCTGAGCCAGAGAACCCACAGGATGACATGGACAATAGTGTGACCTGTAATGACGATGATGAAGACCACAGCATGGGGATTGCAAACTTGGGTGAGCCAATTTCTATCAATAGTTCTGAGGATGAATTAAGTGGGATCTACAGGTTCAAAGAGGAAAAACTAAGAGCAATGGAAGAAATGATGAATGGGAAATTCAAGGCACTTGTTGGTCAGCTGCTTAAATCTGTAGGGGTTTCCTCTTCGGATGAAGGTGATAAGAGTTGGGTGGACATAGTTACGTCTTTATCATGGGAAGCTGCTTCTTTTCTGAAGCCTGATGCAGTAGGAGGTAGTACAATGAATCCTGATGGATATGTTAAAGTGAAGTGCATTGCTGCTGGTTCTCGTGGCCAAAGGTAAATGTAGTTTGTTCATTAAGAATTTGCTTTCTGACATTTCTATTTATTGTTTTTACTTCAGAGAATTTATGTTAGAAGTGTTTATGTGGCTGTTTGAGAGAGTTTATGAAAATAGCTTATGACTTACCCAGAAGATGGTTTTGGCTGATCTTAATAAGCTCCGAAGGGCTTATAAGACCAACCTCCAAATTCGACCTGGGCCAAAAATATGAAATGAACACTGTTTTTTTTCTTAAAATTGAATAAGTTTTTTTTATTCATTTCTTCACCCAAATTAATATAAATAATAATTCCTGCATGAATCAAAAATGTATATTTGTTGCTAATATTTTTTTTTCACTGAAAATATATTTGAATTAAAACACATTTATATTTTTATCTGTGGTCAGTGATTTCTTTTACATGTTGTAAGTTTATGTTTCCTTCTAAAATGGTATGCAGTGGTGAATTTTTTATTATAGTATACTATTTTATATACATTTATTTATTTATACCCATGATGGTGATTTTAAAATTTATGTCATGATATATATTTATAAAATTTAATTTAATTTCACTTAATCTATATCTTAATCGAGTTTTTTTTATTATTAAATATTTGATATTTAAAATTCTTGATACGTGTCTCTTAATTTTTTTAACTTATGAAATGTTTTTAAAATTTAAAAATTGGTAAATTTATATTTATCTTTTGATTCCCACATATAGTGCAATGCAAAAGAAGGAAATAGGAGAAAAACACGATAAGTGAGAAATACAGAAAAGAAGACGTGAAAAAGAGAACTTAATGATGAACGTGAAAGAGGGTCACATGACTGTTTTTAGTTTGGATCGTAGATTTAGGCCTAATGGTTACTATTAAACCCTTTCATCTCTTGTAATGAACTAGTATATAAAAATCAACTTGGCATTTTGATTCATAATAGCAAATTCTAAAGAAATATTTTGTGCTGCAGTCAACTAATAAGAGGTTTGGTCTTCAAAAAACATGCTGCTCACAAGCATATGCCAACTAAGTATAAAAATCCTAGATTATTACTGATTAGCGGCGTGCTTGGTCATTCTATTGATGGGCTGTCCTCATTTGACTCCATGGACCAGGTAATCTTAAATTAGATTACATTCTGTTATTCACTTCCATTCACTAGCTGATTATTTCTTTGCTTACAGGAGAAGGATGATCTGAAATCTAAAATGGATCGTATTGAAATGTGCCATCCAAATGTTATATTAGTGGAGAAAACTGTCTCTCGTGATATTCAAGAGTCAATTTTGGCAAAGGGAATGACACTTGTGCTTGATATGAAGCTTCACCGTCTGGAAAGAGTTGCGCGTTGCACTGGTTCACCAATTTTATCATGTCATAATTTGAACGGTCAAAAGCTAAGACACTGTGATTTTATTTATTTTGAGAAGTTTGTGGAGGAACATGACGGGGTTGGTGAAGGAGGAAAGAAGCCCGTCAAGACTTTGATGTTCATTGACGGCTGTCCTACACGTTTGGGCTGCACGGTATGCCATTATCTGTTACTTGGAATCTCTGTTTTCTTATTTATTCCAGTTCTTAATCTTCCAAACTAAACTCCTTTTCTTTGGTGACTTGCAAGTTTTTTTTGTGTTTACTTAAGTGCATTTATTTGAAAGTAACATGCTTGTATAGTTGAACATTTTGTCTCTTTAGCATACCATGATAATGAAGCCTCAATTTGGATGGATACCATACTACCCTTACAGCTGTATATGGCAATATATTGAACAATGAAGTAGCACTTTTTACGTAATTGATACTGATTTTTCACTTTGAAAGTATGAGATACAAACGTGACGTAGAACCATTGATGTATTTTGGCCTAAAGGGTCAAGTCTCACAATGAGTATTTCTACTTATATTCCTGGCCAATGCTGAACATCATAACAAACCTTTCACACCTACGACTAGTTAGATTTAAAATAAAACCACTCCGGTACCTTCACATAATAAATTTGATTGCTTCGATAGATTAGTAAAATGCCTGAAGAGTATTGGCTGAGTGACTTTGGATGCAGGAAATTTCGAAAAATGTCTGTTTCATTATTATCAACATATTAGTAAGTTAAAAGCTGGTTATAATCTTTTATTTCTAAGATGCTCCTACAGGGTATTTATTGTCTAATCCGTGCTTAATTTAGGTGTATCTCAACTATTATTAACCTCTATTCTACCATCATCTGTCATTATGAACTTGAAGTTATAGTTTGTGGCCTTTCTTCCCGTCTAGAGTTTTGGATGTTGTTAACTGCTGCTTTGCCTGCAATTGCAGATTTTACTGAAAGGAACTCACAGTGATGAACTGAAAAGGATTAAATGTGTCTTGCGCTGTGCAGTTGTCATGGCATATCATTTAATTCTCGAAACTTCGTTTCTTGTTGATCAGAAAGCTATGTTCTCTACCATTCCATCTTTGCGTGTCACAGATATCTTGCCAACCAATAAAGATTCCTGTGATTCAACTTCGACAAATTCAAGCATTCCATCTCTTGAGTATTCTGGTGAAAATGGAGTAGTTAGTACTGATATTGTTATATCAAATGGACTTCAAGAAAAAAACACAAATGGAAACAACTTAGGATCAGAGGAGTTTTCTCCATTCTCTTGTGAACCATATAATCCAGCTGTCTTTTCTGGGTTCTCAGCTATTTCATCTTCTCTTAAGAAAGTTATGGGGGATAGTTTTCCCTTTGCTTCTTCTGCTCCTTATCAATCTTTATCAGCTTACTTTGGCTTCAATGGAAGGAAGCCTGATGGTCAGGTTGATGAGTCAATTTCTGTTTTAAACTCTCCAGAGGCTGATGGAATTACCATGATCGAAGGAAAAAATCATTCTAATGAAGTGAAGTCACTTAATGATGGGCAATCCCTGTCTTCACCCGTGTACTTAGATTCCAGTGGGAATATAAGTAAAGATGGCCATAATGATAGAAAAGAACTCCAAAGCAAAGATGATATCAATTCAGTATTGGATTCTCAGAGTATTTTGGTCTTGATGTCTAGCCGGAATGCCTTAAGAGGGACCGTATGCAAGCAAAGTCATTTTTCCCATATTATGTTCTACAACAATTTTGATATTCCACTTGGAAAGTTTCTTGAGGACAACTTGCTCAATCAGGTTTTCGTTGCTTTTTCTCTCCTCTACTTTATTTAGTTGACTATTGGTAATCATATGATACAGAGCGTGATTCTGAATCATTTGATAAAGGTATAGTTGCATTACAGCTAGCTAAATAGTATGTTGGGACTGAAGTTTCAAAATGCAATATCGTTCTTGTGTGTATTTTCTCTGTAAAACAAGGTTGGACTAGGTTTTTGTTCTAATGGATTGTTGTTGTTTTATATACAGACAAGACTTTGTGATGCCTGTCAAGAATTGCCAGATGCTCACTTTTATTATTATGCTCATCACAATAAACAGCTTACAATACAAGTTAAACGGTTGCCCCTGGAAAAACGTTTGCCTGGGGAGGCAGAAGGGAAAATTTGGATGTGGAGCCGTTGTCGAAAATGCAATTCTGGTTCTACAAAGAGAGTGTTGATATCTACCACTGCCCGTAGTCTATCATTTGGAAAATTTTTGGAACTTGGCCTTTCTCGCTATTCTTCTAGCAGAAAATTGAGTTGTGGCCATTCTCTTGATAGGGATTTTCTCTATTTCTTCGGGTAAAATTATCTATATATTCCTTTTCATAGTAGGCTTTGTACTTGTCTTGTTTATCTTTAACATTTTCAATATTTGTTTTAGAGAAACACATGTATTGTTTGACATGTCACCTTGACTTCTACGGTCTGATGATTATGAATTAGGTTATTACGTAAAATTTAGTTTATTTCCCTTTGTGCTGATACAAATTTGAAGTGCCACCCAAGTACTTTTAAGATTTAGGAATGTTCTTTACTTAAGGTGCTTATTTTTGTGTTGTGCTTAGTGTAGACTGCATAATTTGTGACTTGATAAACTAAAGGAAGGTTTTACTGACGCTGCGTTTCGTTCTGTCTTTCCTTATCATGCAGATTAGGTCACATGGTTGCTATGTTCAGATATGCTTCTGTCACCACATACACTGTGTCTATGCCTCCTCAGAAACTGGAGTTCAATGGTGCAATTAGACAAGAGTGGCTTTTGAAAGAGACTAAGAATGTATGTTTCCTATTATGCTATTTTCACACACACACACACACACACACATATATATATATATATATATATATATATATATATATTTCGTATATAGTGGATGAATTATAATATACATAAGTTGAGAATAGTTTTATTCTCAATTCTCATACATTGCCTGCATTTGAATTATCGTTTTTTTTGCTGTTTTAAGGTGTATATGAAAGGCATATCATTATTCAGAGAAGTTGCAAAGTGTTTGAAGACAATTCAATTTGATGGTCTTGGAGGATCAATTAGAGATTTCTCCGAGGTTGAGAAGATGTTAAAGCAAGAGCAAGAAGAGTTTGAGGTTAGCTTTCTGTTTGGAAGTGATTGAGACAGTTCTTTTTACATGGAACCAACTCAAGTCCTAATTTGAATGTGTTTATACGAGTTGCCAACCCCAAATCTCTCTTTTCTAGCTATAACCTGAACTTTGGATTTATATTTGTTTAATTTGATATGCTAGAATGCATTAACAATAGTGATAGTAATACACCAAATGGAAGTTTTAGTCTGTGGTGGAATTAGTACAATAAAAGTCTGAAGTTTGATATTGCTGTTACTATAGCTCTAACCAAAGTTTCATTGCCAATGCAAGATTTAGTTTTTTGTTTGATGTGGAAAGGTTTAATTTGTTGCTAGTGATACATTAGTTTTGGATTTTCATTTCAAGTTTTCCCTCGGATGGAAGTCTTACATATTGTGATTACTATGACGAGTATTAATTTCCTCTGACTTCTTGTGTTCTGATAACAGGAAAATGTCAAGACTGCCATTGCTAAAAAGGGGGATCCAGACCAGGCTTCTTTCAAACTTCTCAATTTGAACCGGTTAATGTGGGATCTTTTGATTCAATCCTATGTGTGGGTTCAACGGTTATACCCACTACGCTCAGCTGATAGTTTAAGACTTGAATCTGATGTCTCTGAGAAAGTTATGCAAGATGGGGATATAGAAATTATGTTTGACACATCTGTTCCAGCACATGAACTATCAATAAAGGAAATTCCAATTGAAGGACCTCTCCTCGAGTGTAATGAACAAGATGATCCATCCAACACAAAGGATGTGAAAGTACCTGTTGTTGATGATTTGATATCAAGGAGATCTTCTGACCAAAAGTTGAAATTGAGTCTGGATGTTTCCACTCGGTTACCAGATCATCTTGAAGTACGCAAGAATTCTCCAGTTTCTACAGATATTCCAGCTAATCATCCAGTTGCAGATTTAAAGCTATTAAATAAAAGTGCTTCCAATTCACCAGTTTCCAACTTGCTGGATTCAAATGATTGGTTCTGGAAGCCATTTACTGACATTCGGCAGATAGGCATAAGGGAATTCCAGAAAAGATTATTGCCAAAATTTGAATCTGTAAGCAGCTCCATTGCTGAATATATACCCACAGCCAATCAATTAATCACCGAGGAAGGTACACGGTTGCATATCCCTCTCAAGACGGACAATCATGTTGTGTCTGACTTCGAGGGTGAACCCTCAAGTATTATTGCATGTGCACTGGCCTTATTGAAAGATACATATGATGTATCAGAAGTTGATGATGAGGACGATAGAAATGAAGTTGGTATAACTTCAAATTCAACAGAAAGTTTGCATAGCTTGACCAATGGTACCTTAACTTCTTTTCAATCATTTTCAAGGAGTTCTTCAGATTCTGAGTCTGTACATTCTGCAGCAAGCAGTTCAGAAGAGTCACGAACCTCTCGTGCTACAGAAAACCATAGCATAGAGATTGCTATGGGTGGTGCGAAATCACTTGGCAGGGAAAAATATTCAGTGATATGTCATTATTTCAAGCAGTTTCGTGAACTTAGAAACTGGTGTTGCCCATCCGAGCTTGATTTTATTGCTTCATTAAGCCGCTGTAGGAATTGGGATGCCAAAGGTGGAAAAAGCAAATCCTATTTTGCAAAAACACTTGATGACAGATTCATCATAAAGGAAATAAAGAGGACAGAACTTGATTCATTTTTGGGGTTTTCTTCTTTGTATTTCAAACACATGAGAGAGTCATTTGAGTCTGGAAGTCAAACTTGTCTGGCAAAAGTCTTGGGGATCTATCAGGTTGGTGAGCTGTTTGCGCATCTTTTTCTTTTCCATTGGCTAACTTTTACACCAATTTGTTAAATTTCAGTCTCTGTTTACGTTTTTTTTTCACTTTTAGTTCCTAAATGTAACAAAGTATTGTAGTCCCTCAACAGGGATCTTGGTTTTCCTAGTTCTTTTGGTATTAAAACTGAAATAAAAGCAAATAGATAGGGGAACGAAAGCAAAAGAAAATCATATATTTTCCGAAACCAAAAGTATAATTAAAATAGTGTTTCGTTTTCTAGCTTCATGGAATTTTAAGCATTTCAATCTGAATGCAGGTTACTAAAAGACATGTCAAAAGTGGAAAAGAGGTTAAATATGACCTCATGGTGATGGAAAATCTTACCTATAATCGAAATATTACTCGCCAATATGATCTTAAAGGTGCTCTTTTTGCCCGGTACAATTCCGCTGCTGATGGTGATGGAGATGTTCTTTTGGATCAGAACTTTGTGAATGACATGAACTCTTCCCCATTATATGTCAGTCATAAAGCAAAGCGTGTTCTTCAACGCGCTGTTTGGAATGACACATCTTTTCTGAATGTAAGTCTGCATTGGAAGCATTTTGCCTAGAAGCTTAACTTTTCTGATTGAATTGTAGTATTTCTCTGAACTAATTTCTTGGGTTAATACATGGAGTATATGTTAGGATTTCAAGTGAGTTTGGTCCCACATTTAGTAGGAATGAGCAACATATAAGAAATAAGACCCACATATCCATTGTGTTAAGTTTTAAGATAGAAATACTGTCTTGATTTTCTTATATGAAATGTTCATAATTTATTGGTGTTGAATCTTCTCGACATTTTCCTTAATGAAAACCCAATAGTATATTTGGTAGCACAATTTATTTGAATATGATCAATATTTTCAAATGATGGGAACTCTTATAATTCCTCCCTAGTTCTCCCTACTAAACACCCCTGCAATCCATCGTGGTATTTGTTCCTAAATTCTTTATAAAAAGCATATATATCATGCCATTACGTTACCCCTGTGTTTATATTATTCTTGAATTCGTTTTTGTTTTGGAGTTCTTTTCCTGATTATCTGACATTGTTCATTTCATTGTTTGCTGAATATGCAGTCAATCAATGTGATGGATTACTCCTTGCTTGTTGGAGTAGATTCTCAGAAGCGCGAGCTAGTCTGCGGGATCATTGATTATCTCAGGCAATATACATGGGACAAGCATCTTGAGACATGGATGAAGTCATCACTTGTTGTGCCAAGAAATGTGTTGCCAACTGTAATCTCTCCAAAAGAATACAAAAAGAGGTTCAGAAAGTTTATGTCTACATATTTTTTTAGTATTCCAGATCACTGGTGTTCTCAGAAATCCTCCAATCCTTGCAAACTTTGTTGCTCGGGGGAAGAAGATGATGATCATGCTTCCCCAGAAAAGCCCTAGTACAAGAGTGACAAGTGCTTTCTCTGTCCAAATCTTTGATTTCTCTCCAAAAAATATATACAAATTTGAGAATTTATGCAAGTAGTTAGCACTGTATATAGACAATCAAATATTGATTGTAAGCCTAGCCCTGCTATTCTGCATTTTTTAGCGAATTTCTAGGGATGCTGTCATTTACATGTCCATCCTCTCCCTGTAAGAGAAGAGTAAATTTTTGTAAAGCCTACGGTAACTGTAAAGGTTTATTTAATCAATGAAGAGTACAGTTGCTAATCTTGGTTTTTGCTTCTTTACATGTTACAGTAAAAGCACACTCTTTACATTTTGTTATTACTATTTGTATGAACAGTCCTATTACAGGGAAGAAAAGCTGCAAGTTAGGATTTGACAAGAAATAGAAAATAGAATAAATTGATAGGAAATTGTATGAAATCCTTTTGGCTGATTAAACAATAGTTTTATCTTTTAAACTTTTTCCCCTTATGAAGTTTAATATTTAAGGAAACCACTCTTTGAATTTTTTTTAGTACTAAGATTCATCTCATCGAGTTAATGAATGACTTTGGATTTGTTGGGTGACATGTGACAAATTTTGAATCTAAGGAAATTAACTAATATTTTGAAAAGGTTTTAAATGAGAAATTTAGAATAAGTTTAAATACAAAAGTAGTGATGGATAATGAATTCCAAAGATACACAGACTCCTAAATGATATGTCAAATTAAAAAGAAAAAAAACTTTGTTCGTTCTTGTAACCTTTCTATAAAGTTTATGTGAATAATACTTTCCTTCTTTATGAAGAGTTTTGTTAAAAAGACGTTTTTCGGTCGGATTTTTTCATTTAAGCAGTTTATTATCTGCTCTGGTTTATTTTTTTCGGCTAGGCGTCAGGCTATAATTTGATGTACCTTTTTTTCTTTGGCGAAAATTATATTTTAACTTTATCATCAAAGTTAGTTTAATAATTTGCTCCAAAATATTTAACAATAATATATATATATATATATATATATATATATATATATATATATATATATATATATATATTTCAGCGGAATAAGTTTACTTTGGGGATCTTTTAAATCCCAGGCACGTTCTCATTTCCATTTTATTAGGTTGAAAGGACTAACAATGACAAGTAGTAGGTGTCGAAGTTGGAGGTTTATAGAGAGGAATGAATGAAGAAACTTACAGTGTTCTGGGTTGGTGGGTTTATATAGTGGAGCACCTGCACCTTTATATATGTTATGTTTTTTTCAAGGTTGCATATGCTTACAGTGCCACAGTGCTTTCATTAATCTATAGAAAAAGTGATAAAGAGAAAAACGAAAGACACTGTTTTCATATATAAAGTGGATGTGTCCTATTTCTACTACACTGTGGCATATACTAAGGTTTTGATTGGACTTGCATGATCAGTGCACTATCACAAAAATTTCAGGTTATGCATCTCTGTATCTATGCATAGGACAGTAAAAAAAAAAAAAGTTTTGACCTCTGGTTTTGGCCTGTGCTAGTTCCATTCATAATCATACACTTCACACTCAACCTCTTATTAGGCACTTCGTAGGTTCAATCCTTAGCTTAACATATCAGAACTCAAGGTACCTCATAATTTATTGCTAATAACTTATCAACTCTTGTCGTCGTGATTTCCACTTTACCTGATATTTTTAACAGAAAAAACTTACGGTAAATCCTTACAAGTACGTTAGGTTAGTGAATTAAAAAGAGTTTAACCACTGTGACAAATTTAGCCTCAATTTCCAATCCTTTACTTGTTTTCATGATTTCATTTAGTTTCAAATCTTCCTTTGTGTCATGTTCATGTTCAGCAAGCAATCTCAGTTCTCTTGCAATTGCTTTGTCTTGATGGGCCTTAATTAAATAAATATTCTTTTTTCCTTTATTTCAGGTGTTGCTGATTGTGAATTTCACAAAGCAGGATAGTTACAGGATTATGAAGTTGAAGAAAAAATGCAATGGAATGGAAGAAAATGGCACAAGAAACTACCAACTCACTGGTTCATCCTTTTTAATGAACTGTTGCTTTTCAATAGTTAAACGACAAGAAACTAAATTGGCATGTATTATTTATATCAGATATTGCTGTAATGTGTTTTTTTATGGGATTTATGTGGAGATTTATATGATTTTATTTTTTTTAATGTTAAGAATTTATATAATATATTATGTTTAATCTTTAATATTATTAAATTATAATATTTTTATATTTTTATTATTTTATTGAACTTTTTATATATATATTTAGATGAAATAGTTATTTTATTTTTAAAATATAAATTTAAAATCAAAATTACATCTATAAAATAGATAATTTTAGAAATGAATTTGAATTTACAAATGGATCCAAATATTTTGATATTGATTTTTAAAAAATCTAAACTAGTTTTACAGAAAATATAGATATAGATCTAATATTTAATTTAAATATTTAGATCTAAAATAAATCTTTAAAAATTTAATCCATGTTCATCTCTAGATAAATCTTATATTATTTGGTGTTCCATGATAACTTAAAATTATTACGTTAATAATTAAACATTTTAACTTAAACGTTTTGAAATTCAATTACATATTATTATACACGATAAATTTATTAACTTATATAATGAGTATTTTAAAAGAGATTATAGGAAAGAAATTTTTTATATTGATTGGCATTAAAAAGAAAAATACAATGCATAACAATGAAACTCAAAATTAGAATTCACAAAAATATTTTATTAAGTTTTTTCAATAATTGAACAGAATTTCACACAGTAACAATTTATACCTTGTGTCACATAATTGATCAAACAGCATTATCCCAATCCAAACTATATTCTATAGGCAGTTAGTTATAACCACAGTAATGCAAAGGTATAATAAACATTGCCCAAGTTGAAAGCAAATTGGCACCAAAAGTTATTGCTGTAGAAGGAAAAGTATATTCCTACAAGAATTTTCATTCCAAAGGAAGGAACCTACAAAGAAACATGGAATTACTTCCTTTACTTAAGTATTGAAAATATCCTCATCATTTTGGGACAGTCACAAACTTCCTCTCCTTTTCCTCATATCCTAGTGAGCCTCATTCTTTGGAATTCTGAATAGCTTCCTTTTGGAGATGAACAACTCAACCAGCCATAACATGGTTATTCACTGTGATCAAAATGAGGATGATTATGATGAACTTGGTGATTGTGACATGGATGAATCCTTACTTCAGTTTTTTTGCACCTATACTAGCAGGCTAACATGGGTTGATCTTTTCCATGCACCAACACCCCCCCTATCCTCACTATTTAATTAAAGTCTATTAAGGGATGGGTGTTTTTTGTTACAACAAAACTTCAATGAAAAAACTTTTAAAAGAGAAATCAGCGACTCAAATAATAAACAATAACATTTCATTGAAAAACTTACCAGTCTACAATACAAAGAGAACCATGGAAACATATCAATTCAGGTGCTGTGAGATTCCAATGCTTAGTTCCACACTACTCACCGTCAACTGCAACTAACTTCTACACCATATATTATATATAAGTATTCACTATCTAAAGATTTAACAAACTCCTCTCACCAAAAGAAAAGAAATTGATCCAAAACCGAACCAGATATTAACCTATATCTCGTCCCTTTAAAAGAAGAAAAACAGAAAGAACTAAAATTCAAGTACAATGACAACGTCGTGGAACTGAAACACCAGGTGGCTTTCTTCTCTCTCGAATTATGGTTTCTTTTATCATTGGAAATTTTTGGTGAACTTTCTTCCATATGTGATTCACTGCACCATCCAAAGGCACTGGTCCAATACCACCCGGATGACCATTATCATAGACAAAAACGGGCTGTACCCGAGCCATATTTTGGCGGAACGTAGCTTTCTGCTCTTTTGAAAAGCTTTTAAGATGATTGACTAGCCAGTTTGGTTTCAGGGCATCACTAATTGCCACAAAAACAGAAAATTCCGAATAATCCACCATACCTTCAAATGGCAGCTCAATGTTGTCACTGACAATTACAGGTATACAAAGACTTTGTATTGCATCAAAAAGTCGGCATGAAGTCGGTGTATCTCCAGCTGGATGCAGACAAAATTCTGATGTTCTCATCCCTTTTATTGATTGATCTCGCCCAGTTGCATTAGGGAAACCTTCTTCCATTATGACCCCAGGCTCATTAATCATTAGATCCCATAACTTCTCTCTAATCATACCACCCTGAAAATTGAAACAATTGTCAATGACCGAGATAAACATGGAACAGGTATGGTTTTGGGTTTTCACAATTCGAAGGACCAGAATGACCATATGTATGTTGGATGAGTATAATGAATTGTTGGCTTCTATTTACAATTAAATAAGGCGTGGAATCAAATTTTCAATGCTTTGTTGAGCCGGAATGAATTAGCTTAAGTTTTATATTTGATCATGAGAAAAAATCCTCCAAGGATGTTAAATATTTATCACCAACATTATGCTATAGGCAACCTATGACGATGAAGTGTTACAAACTAGCCCCCTAGTGGTCAAATGAAGACATGAAGAATAAAATTTGTTTACACAACTAGATATATTAGTTAAGTAAATTATATAGGTCAAATCAATCCTTAACCTTAATACCTCTTAATACAGCGGCAAAAATCTAAAGTACAATTATGTTTGCAGTGCCAAAAGGTAGGCTTGATGCATGAGGTAGGAAATATTGGACCTATTTTGTGAACGGTTCTCTAAGGGTAAATCATACATTCAGAACAAGGAAAACAATGCTATGCTTCCCACTAACCGATTGTTCAGTAAATAAAAAAATGCCATTTAATAGTCATGAATTATATTTGCCCAGATGACTCATTGATTAAAACTTCTAGTGAATGTAGGGAGCTAACCGATGAAAGGGAAAAACCATAATGCTCGTATTGCAATTATAAGAAGCATTATATTAAAATCTTTGAAGTGATTATCTATATCTATCTAGCAACATATCCCACTTTTTGTGAAAAAGGCAGGAAGAGAGCAACATCACAGTCACAGATATTATCAACTTGACGTGCAAGTTGCATAAGAAGTGGCCAAATAATTGAATACTGCCTTCTATCTTGGTATAGGTACACTAAGATGATTGATTCTTATCACAGAGAACGTCCAAAACATGGAGGAGTGTCTTATACTCAGAGACAGAAAGGAGGACATTTTGCCTCAAAAAATTTCTGAGCAACAACATTACTCTAAAGAATAGAGGTGGCCAACACAATTTTCTTTTCTGAAAAAAATTGTAGAAACGCAGTCACAGATGGCAGATCTGCTCAAGTTTGTAACTTTCTTCAACCTCACCAAAGAGCAGCAGCTGAGGCATTTTTCATACAATCTTAAGTCAAAAAAAGATAAACCACTTCATTGATAAATTTATCCAAGAAAATATGTATCTGATGTGAAAATCCCACCAAGAACAAGTCCAATTAGACAAAAGGAACAACATTCACTAAATCACAGGTCACAAGGTTTAAAAAAAAAATCCACAACCCCGATTGCGATCCCAACATCAAGCTACTAGAATTGTTGCTGCATCAGCCATATTTGTTCGCAATTTCCCACAATACCACTGATGGTAAAACAGCAAGCACAACATAAAACTCATGAAATGTACCAAAGTTAACATGGATAGTCCAATACTTACCCGGTGCCTATGTTTAGCTCCTTTGAAATACAAAAGCTGATGACGCTCCTTGTTTTGTGACAAATCCAACCTCGGAAGCAAATGCGTGTAAGGCACAATCACATCTTTAATCACAGAAACTTGAGTATGAGGAAGCACCCCACTCTCACTACAATTAGAACCTCTGGAGTCAAGCTTATACCAACCACCAAAATCCACAACGAGCAAAATAGCAGGGGCAATCTCATCTTTGACATGCCACATGGCCACCGGGTCTGCCAAACAACGCTTCAGTTTTAATACCCTGAGAATCCAAAGACTAGAAATTCATAAGCCGAAACACCCTCACATTCAACGAAAATTAAAAAACGGTTTCCAAAACGCACCGGTTAGCACAAACACGTGATCTCGTCCGCCGGAACGGTTCCAGGCCTCGGTGCTTTTAACGGCGTCCATGACCTCCCTCTGGCGGTTGTAATCCTCGTTCCCGGTCTTCTTCCTGAACGCGCCCTTGTTCGCTCCGAGCTGCATCTCCGCGCTGAGCGTGGCGAAGAACGGAACGAAAACGACGTCGGCGAGACGCGGGTCGAGGACGCGTTTGGCGAAGGAAGTGACTCGCTGTTGAGGAGGGGTGATAAGGTCGCCCATGATCCAGTACTCCGCGCTGTACTGTTTGATGAGAGGGTTGTCCGGGTAAGGCGGGTATTTGGCAATAGGATGGAGGGAGAGGGGATGCTGGTGATCTTCATCGGAGGAGAGGCGGGAGTCGGAGAATGAGGTCCAGTAACGGTGGAGAAGGTCGTAGTTGAGGGATCGGGGGAGGTCGGCGACGTAGACGTTGATGGTGGAAGAAGTGTGAGGGGAGGGAAAGGAGTGGATGGTTGTGGCGGTGGGGAAGAAGAGGAAGATGAAGAGGGAGAAAAGGGAGAGGAGGGTGAAGAGGAGAAAGAGATTGGGAACGGTTAAGGAGGTGCTGCTCTTGTTACTCTTCGCCGCCATAGCCATCGCTTTCTCACTGTTCTCTCCCTCAGGCTCCCCTGAAAGTACAGAAAGGTGACACACGGGAGAAGAAAACAAGAAGATGCTGGATATTTTGGTTAAAAAAAAAAAAAACTTATTACTTCATGTAACGTATATTTTAGAATAAATAATATATACTTATATTATCTTTTATTTTTTTGTATTTTTCTTTTGTATCAGTTTTATCTCTCCTCTCTCCATTTTATATGTTCTTTTTCTTTATTTCTTTTCCATTAGAATTAATATAGAAGTAAAGTGTCATGTATTATTTAATTATTAAATTTTATTATATATTAATACTTTAATAATTAAATATTTAAATTATCTGAATTTTATTTATAAGTATTATAATGTTAATTTATTAAAGAATTTACTTAACTTTTTTTGTTAAAAATTAAATTATTGTTTCTAAAATAAGAACTTAAAATTTTAAAAAATGGAACTAATTTATTGAAATAAAGCATTCAAAAATAAAATAAAATTTAAATCAAACTAATACAAACTTTAAACATTGTAAGTTTCCTAAAACATAATTTTTTTTTTTCAGATATAAGTTTAAAGAAGTTTCAACTAATGAAAAACATGAGAAGGATAAAATGTGCCAGATAAATTAAAGACTTGACAGATACAAAAAATAATAGGATTGTAAATGAAGAAGAAACTTAAATTGGGAGAGTAAAGTAAAGTTTTTGGAATTGAAAATGGATACATCTTTAGAAACTTATTCAAACTATATGCTTCCCAGATAATGCTATTAATCACGTAATACTGTAAGATCCTTATGTGGGAAAATAAAGAAACACAAGAGAAGTCTAGAACTATAATTACAGTCTCCCGATGGAATAAAAGTAACTAACAATAAAATAAAAATGTAAATCTTGAGCTAATGGACATTGGTAGTTGTTGCCATCAATATTGCATCACTATATTTCTTTTCTCTTCCACTTGATGACTTATTCCCTTCTGAAGCTGTAATATAACAAAAGCATTAGCATTATGACAGTACTAGTGAGTCAATTTGATAAATGAAAGTTTTTACTTACCACTATGCAAAGGGAAGGAATTTATATTGATGAGTACCATAACATAAAGTCGATCTATCAAACAATAGAGAAACTTGAAGTAAGCGTGCCTCCATTTTCTACTTAAGAAAAGGGCACAGCAAACTCCCAAAACACTCGTGCCAAATCCAGTTCCCATTCCAATAAAGAACCATGACCAAAATTCAGATTTAACCTCATCTTTTTTTTGCTTTACATCAACTTGGAAGCATGTATTTGTAAGTGGGGATCCACAAAGACCAGCATTACCTATATAGCTAAGTGCACCGAACCCTTGGAGTTGTGTTCCAGATGGTATTTTGCCTGTGAAATTGTTGAATGACAGGTTTAAGTAACTCAAAAAGGTAAGATTTGATAGACTTCGGGGAATTTCACCCCAAAATTGGTTTGCTGAAAAATCAAGGGACTCCAACTTGTTCATGTTTCCAATCTCATTTGGAATTTTTCCGGTTAATTTATTGTGGGACAAGTTCAAGGAACATAATCCAGTGAGGCTAAACATTTGGGGAGGTAACGTTCCAGACAAATTGTTACTTGACATATCAATTAAGGTCATAAAGTGCAGATTTTTTCCATATTCTAATGCTTGACCCTTTATAACCAGCTCAAGATTGTCTTCAAAGGTGTAGTGGCGACCATCAGGCAAGGGAAAGAAAAAAGAAAGCTTGTGGTCTGAAGTTTTGCTGAAAACTAAGGTTGTGATATTGTGAACGCAGTTGGGTACATGTCCTGAGATTGTGTTACTTGCAATATCCAAAACAATGAGGGAAGACATCTGACATATATGTGGTGGGATATTTCCTGTAAAATGATTGGATCTTAATTGGAGAACTTTTGCAGCATCTGGTATCCAATTTGGTATATTTCCTGAAAAGTTGTTTTCACGAACATTGAAGATTAACAAAGAGTGACAATTTTTCAGCGAAGAAGGAATCTCTCCATAGAGCTTATTTTCATGTAGATGGAATGAAGTGAGATTAGACAATAGTCCCATTGATGGGGGTATCTTGCCTGTTAAATTATTGCTTCCCAAATTAACATGAACAAGTGATTCCCAATTTTCCCAACAGTTTGTAAGTCCTCCCGACAGAAGATTATGTGATATGTCCAAGTACACCAGATTACTTTTCCCATTCAACATCTCATCATCACACAAGAGAGAAGACAAGTTTCCTGATAATGAGTTGTTTGACAACCGTACAACGACCACGTTGGATGATAATCGAGGCAACCGACCCTTCAGATCATTTGACGACAAAGATACGAAAGTAGAGTTCAACAACACGTTTGAAAAGTTCCCATCTATCGAATTCTGTTCTAAATTCACTTCTTTCATTCTTGACAGAAAATTCCAAAAAGTTGCGTTAGCCTCAAATGATGATTCATAAATACTTAAAGATTCAAGAGACTTTTGTGTGTATAACCACTCAGGAAATTTAGTTCCTGAAAAGGCAAGATTTAATCGCTTAAGTTGAAAGGGAGGAACCCAGAGGGGGTCGAAATCAAAGATTAATGGTGGTGATATGAATAAGCCCAACTCCTTCAATTTTGACAGTCTGGCAAAAGTTTTGTCAGACACCACTCCTGCCAATCTATTTGAGTTGACCGCCAAGAAAACTAAGGATGATAGATTTCCCAAGCTAGTGGGAATAGGTCCAGAAAACATGTTTTTTCTAAGATTAAGATGTTTCAGATGTTCAAATTCTCCTAACCAATGTGGAATTGGTCCATTGAAGTTATTGTCTTGCAAGTTCAAGACTTCCAAGTGTTGAAGATTTAACAACGCCTTAGGTAGTTGTCCTTGTAAAGAATTTGACCCGAGGTTAATAAAAGAGATACCACTACTTAAATTGAATAGCCATTTTGGTAACATTGAATGAAAATAATTTCCGGGAAGAGAAAGAACTTTGAGTGCAGTAAAATTGGCATATTGAATAGACGGACTCAAGTCTTTAAGATGACAATTACGCATGTGGAGTTCTAAAAGTGATGGAAGCTTGGTCACTGATTGAAGCCATTTGGTTTCCTTGCGAAGATCAATTCCATCGAGGTTCAGATATTCCAAGGAAGAAAAATGAGAAAGCCATTGAAGACTAGTTTTGGCATCAGAGTTAAATGATAAATCAAGATAACGAAGAACTGAAGAGTTTACACATCGATGGGAAGGAGTAGCAGTAGATAGATTATGGGAATTTTGAGTATACACATGAGAACCAAATTGGACAGTTGAGAAGTCGTTATTACTCAAATTCAAGTGATACAGAAATTCTAACTCCACGACAAACAAGGAAAGGTAAATGGAACCTGTGAGGCAGTGTGATTTATCCATCTTATCAGTGTAAGTTGGAAAAGTTGTAGAACAAGGGAGACTGAGTTGAGTGACTCTACTCGTAAAATTGTCACACATGACTCCTTTCCATTCACAACAATCTTGTTGAGAGGACCATGAAAACAGCACACCTGCTGGATCTTTGATTCCTTGCTGGAACTTTAAGAGAGCATCCTTGTCTTTCTGGTTGCAACGGATATTGGAGATGCCCGTGCCAGTGTTGAAGATGGTTGTGCATAACAACAAGGCAAAGATGATTGCATACCGAGAAGGAAATGTATTCATAGTTAAAAGAGAAATGAAGAATTAATAAGGATGGATGGTCTGAACTTGATTAACATTCAGAGTTTGTCTTTATAGAATAAAATGAAGGAAGAGCATCCATGAATAAAGAGTTGAAGTTCACATGGCAAAGACATGACCTTTTTCAACAAAAACATTAATGAATTTATGCCCGCAAGGCAAAGATATGTGACCTTTCTCAACAAAAGCATTAATGAAGTCAACCGGCAAGTCTTGCTTGGGAGTACAATGGCTCTACTCCAATCTTCCTGTGTTCACAACTGATCAATAAATATTATGTATCATTTATTTATTCACTTTCTTTCTTCATTTATTTTTCTATTATCATAATTATAATATATTTAAATTATTTTATTTATTTTATTTATTATAATCACTTTTCAAATTTTCTATTTTCGATTAATTTATAAATATTAAATTAAATCTATTTTTTAAATTTATATTCACATGACTTTATAAAAAAAAATATACTTTTTTAATTAAATAATTTATTATAAATAAATATACAAAATTATAAAACTAAAAAAAAAAACTGTTAGAAATTTGTTCATAAAAGAAATAGATTCCAAGATGTAAAATTAGAAAAGTATGACCAGAATTTAGTCTTAAGAGATTGTACTTGAATAGGTTCTAATTGGTGGAAAAACAACTTCTTTATAGTCTAGTCAAGTTAATAAAGTTCAAAAATAGTCTATATCAGTTAAAAAATAGCATTATGCATTTGGGGAATATGACATGTTCAAAAGGGGAGATAAACACTCTCATGAATAGTCATTAGCATCATGAATATTTTAATCTGAAATCACGTATTTATGTCTGACACATATTCATGTCTGATACTTTAAGATATATTATCGATATTTATCAATTAAATATTTAATTTATAAAGTCGTAATACACTACAAAAAAAATTGAATAATGACAAATTTTAATGATAAAAAATAATTAATTACTATATAATGATCAACTTATAAACTAAAAATTATTGATTACTAAATAGTTCCAAAAAATTATAATTGATCTATAAATTGATAATTAAAATAGTTTTTATTATGAATTGATTTTTAAATTAGTCACTAACATTAACTACTAAGATATTGACCATCAAAATAATTAGTTCATATATAATTAATCAAAATTATATTGATCAATTTAGGTTGGTTTATAATTGAAAAATTAGTCTCTAACATATTTCTGATTACTAAAATTGATCATTATTTAAGAGCTTTTTTGTAATAATACTTTTATGATTATAATATTTTATAATTTTTATGTTGACAACTTTAGTACATATACTTTTATTTTGGATTCAGACAATAACAATCACATATTTATTATGTTTTTAAGCATTATTATACATTTTTTAATTTTCATATATCACGTATCGTATCCTATTATTTTCAAAATAAACGTATTACCATATCGCATAAATAAACGTATCACCATATCGCATATGTGTCGTGTCTGATACTCGTATCGTATTCGTGCATCATAGGCATCACCACAAAATTCAGTAAATAGTACTAGAAAACAAGCATATAAAGAAATCTTTGAAGCTAATTTCTAATGCTGCAGTCTAATGCAACCTGCATTCAGGAATAGTCAAACTATCCAAGAACAGCCCAGCCAAAGGATACA
>Ga0214543_1001310_pt1 | contig 47628 bp, 23 predicted proteins | sample CNSS2metaG_FD_160094 | JGI IMG/M metagenome (GOLD analysis project Ga0214543, IMG submission 160094) | Root nodule microbial communities from cowpea collected in UCLA plant growth center, Los Angeles, California, USA - CNSS2 | ecosystem: Host-associated > Plants > Roots > Nodule | place: USA...
TAACCCAGAAAGGATATAAAATCAAATAGTAAATACAAAATATTACATCATAAAGAGTAATGAATAATATGATTATCAATCATATGAGTGATTGTATAAATCAATGGACGACCATTAATTCATAACATATATGATGTTGTAAAGATTATTTTGACTTTATTATAACTATTATCGATATTTATAGAGCGATGATAAATGGACATTTCAAATTCAAATCCATAACTTTTTAGAAATTTTATATCGGATAAAAATAATTAATATGAATTATATATAAGTAAAAATTTACAAGATTTTAGGTTAGAAGTGAAATATTGATATTTTATGTGAATTTATTAACAACTTATTGTAATTTATTAGTATTGTATTTTTTGTGTTTTTCTTCGAATCTTACATAGTAGTATTAGAAATAATAATTTATTCTAGTGACGATTTGGATAAGTATGACATGAAACAAATGAAAAATTTTTAAGTTTAAGAATTTTTGTATCGAAAGTCTTTTTGTTTTAAAAAAATGTATTATGTTATATATGAGTAGTAAAAGATAATGTTCATCACTAAAATAGTCGCTTTAAAAAAAATGTCTCGATTTGAAGAGACTTGCACTTTAAAAAGAAATTGTTAGAAATTTAAGCCATAATAAGTAAAAATATTAAGATAATTAGCGTATAAGTATAAATTTTGAATTGAATTGAACTCTTAATTTTTATGTAAACTTATTATGAGTGTTATAGGATTTGGAAAATTTGAAGGTATTATTGATAAAAAATTGTGCATATTTTTAAGGAGAAAAGTGGTATTATTTTGTTAGGATAATATTTTGATGTTAGAAGGTGTAAGGTGGTATTTGTGGATTAAGGACTGTGGGCGTTGTGGTGAAGGGAGCCAATGGTTTTGTATGTGAATGGGGCCCACTCCTATAAACGCGGAGACTACATTGGATTTGGAAGAAACGACATCTTACAATACAACACAACACTTTTTCCTTCTTGTTTCCGTGTCTCCCTACCCAACCTCCTTTCACACACACTTTTTTCCATATATATATATATATATCCATGTAATTTCTAGTATTATCATTTTTTTCTCTCTAAAATTCCATTCCTTTAAATAACCTTGGTCTTACTCTACAAGTGATCAACTAATACAAACTCGAAGATAATAAATAAGTAAAATATCACTTTATTGTCGATGAAAAACTAATATAATAAGTGTACTAGTTTACATAACAAGTAATAAGTATTTTATTATTTTTTTTCAAAAAATTTGTGTAACGCATAACAACTCTCGTAATTCACGACTCAATTAGACACAAAGTTCACAAAAAAACTAAAAAACTCTATAAATGATCAACTAATACAAACTCGAAAATAACATATAAGAACAATCAATCCATGATTATACCTTAACCGAAAAATTATGAAACTGTTTTAGCAAATGAAAAAATCTTGAAATACTTAAAAATTGAACAATTCAAGGTGTTTTATCTTTGAATTGATGTAAGGTTTATTTATAAAATCAAATACTCATATTTTAATTTTTTAGAGATCTAATGAATTTTGTGTACGGAGACACGAAACGTATATAGGACTTAACTTTCAAGTTTCCTTCGCGAAAAAAAGAAGAAGACGTATTTCTTTACTTCATTAGTTTGTGTTTTCATGAATTTAAACCTACATGCAGAAATTTTGTGTGATTTAAATTTAGTTTAATCGTATTTCCAATAATTCATCATTAATTTTAAATATATGAAAAAAAATCATTAACTAAGTCAGTCAACGTAATTTCTCTGGTATAAAATTTTAATCAACTAATGCATGCAGTAAAATGGAATTTAATATAGAAAAAATTCTCAAATTCATGAATATAAACTGTTCTCAACATTAAAAAGAATAAATAAAAATTGATGAAGAGAATAATCAATTAAGTTAGGAAGTAGACAGAATTAATCATATTATACTTGAGATATTATTTCTTTTAAGACTTGGAATTTTATTACAGTTTTATTTATACCTATATATAAAAAGAGATATTTAATTTAGCATCCGTATTTCTACTTTTAATTTTATCTTTTAATAAATAATTATTTTTTAAAATTAAAATAATTATTTCATTTGTTTAATTTTTTCTTTTAATTTAATTATTTTTAAACTAAAATAAGTATTCTTAATAAAAAAGTTATTTACAAAATAAATAAAAAATATTTATAATAAATTTTAAAAAACTATTTATTTATATTTCCACTCATATGTTATAAAGAAAAAAATTATATTTAAATTGTTTTTACTGTTAATCTCTAGGTGACGTGAGATTATTAAATATAAACAAGCCCTTAATTGATTTCTAATGCAACTAAGACTTGTCTTTGAAAATCTCGTATTCATTCTAACATATAAGGATAATATTTCAACATCAAATCAGATTCACAATATCAATTACTATATTTAAAATATTATCTATCTTAAATTCAGAATTCTTTCAAGATTTGGTCTATGAAAAACACTTTTAAAATATTTGAAAGATGAAAATATATTTAAATTAGATTTATATCAATCAACTCTTCCTGAGCAGTGTGAGATATAGACCATTTTGGTGTACCGAACATTTACTTTTCTACGCTTGTACCCAATTTCTTTAATTACTTATTCATGTAGCAAATTAATGTAATATGTGTTATTATTTGTTTAGGTTAACATTGACATATAAAATAATTTTATACTATCAGTTATAAAATATTTTTCATATAAATTTTAAGATGATTAGTACAAAAATTAATTCGCGTATGCGCTACATAAAAATTTGTAATTGAATGTATTAGTGTATAGTTTTATTTTCTCTAGTTGTAAAAAAAATAGTGAGTACTTTTAAAGAAAAAAAATAAGATTTTTTTATTTGTATAAGATTAATTTAAACATAAATTGATTTATAAAAAATCTTTTATCAATTTTTTATATTTTTATTTTAGCTTGTATATAAGTTTATTTTAACTTATAGAAAAATTCATTTGATTTTTTTATGTTTTTCTTTTTAATTTTTTAAAAGTGTTGATGAATAAGACAAACCCAAAATCAAAAGAGTAATGACTTCTTTCATCGGACATAATAATGCAAACCAATAGAAAAAACAATTATTATCTATAACAATATATAAAAAGAATATTCTCTTTTGTGTTCACATTTCATGATACTAGTTTTATCCTTAATTATTTTATAAATAATTTATTTTTAATCGTTATTTTAAAAACCTTTTTTGTCTTAAACCATTATTTTAAAAAACAATTGTATATATCTTATTTTTTTAATTTTACATTTAATAACTATTTTAAAAATTAATTATATATTTATTATTGATCTTAATTTAAATTTATTGAAAATTAAAAAATACGAACACACAAACACAATAGCGTCTATGTGTTCGCTACTTTTAATAATGTCGTATCTTCACTTGTTGACGTGTTCTAATGCGAGTTGACATATAGTACTCTTTAATTTTGCAATTTGATCAAGTTATAAAATTATTAATTTATTGTTATAATTAATATAGTTCATATCGTTTATGGTAACAAAATATATTCTGGTCATGTACTTCATGCAGTATTAAACATATTACTTTATGCTCAAAATGCCTCTATTTTTTTTTTATCTATTTTATCACTAAGAATTCCTAAAACTTGTCATTACAAGTTATAAAATTGAGTTACAATAAATGGAGAAAATGTATTTTAAATTATCATGCACTAATACAACACGACAATACGATCATTCTAAATATATATTGTATGCTTAAGAAGAATGTATATGATATGTATCAAAAATCATAAAACATATACATAACTGTGACACTGCAGATTTAATGAACATTTTTTTATATTATTAAAATATATAATAATTATAGTAAATTACTTCCTATATTATCGACAAATAAGAACAATTCCCATTTTTGTTCTTGAAGGGATATGGCTTGTATGCTTTCTGAATTATTACTATTGCTTATATATGTCTCATGCATTGAATTAGAATGAAAATTTTTCAAAGATTTGGATACTTGACTTATATGTCATCATATAATAAATATCCTAGAATATATATATATATATATATATATATATATATATATATATATATATATATATATATGTGTGTGTGTGTGTGTGTGAAATAAACAAAATTTCGTTGTTTTATAGCTTTCAAGTCCTTTAAGATTGTCAAAGTTCGATGATGAATTTTATATGCTGAAATAGAGCTACACGCTCAAATGAAGATATTGGGTATTACTACTATGTTCTTGTGTTATCATACTTTAAGAAATGCATGTTCTTGTTAGAATATTTAGATTAATTCTTATCAATAACATGTCTCTATAGTCTTTTTTTTTTGTTGTTGGTGAAGATCGGAAGAAATATTTTTAAAATTGACATGTTTATCTGCTTAATTTTAATAATTTATATGGAAGAAAAAATTAGTTTGATGAGTAGAAATATCTTTTGAATTGGAAATATGAATCGTTGAAAATCTAAATATAATTAAATTGAGTAAGACAAGAAAGTCAGATATTTTATAAAGAAGAAAATTCGTTAATTCACTTTTTAATATCTTGAGTTAGAGGTGGTATCATTATCTTATATGTGAATGTGATTTGTATCTCATTGATGTTTAATATCAACTATGAATCCTTCTTGAAAGACATAAATAATCATTTATATTTCATTTTTTTTACGTGTGAATATGATTTATATTTCATTGGTGTTTAATATTTGTGATAAATTCTTCTTGAAAGATCTCAAGAACCATTTAGATATTTTTAAATTGGTTTAACAAGTTGTCGTGTGAGTTATTCTATTTTATTTTACGAAAAAGGAAGGGGGAAATGAAGAGAAAAGAAGAATGTGTCATAAATGAACAAGATAAAATTACACACTATTATTATTTTGTTTGAGATTTTGGTTTTTTATTTTAAAATAGATGAATTTAAACCATGAAATAATAAATACATAAATAACTTGATTCTCTAAAGTGAGAAGAAACACTTTAAAGGATCCAAATTCTTTTTGGCGAGACATTCATGCAATGATGTTCTTTCACTACAAGGATTGTGACGCAAGGAGTGTTGCTCTCCTATTTTTGAGGAACCCCTTTTTCTTTCTCTCTCACAAATCCAAACCAAAATTTCCCTTACCTGATAAACTATTATTTTTATCATATCTCACTATATTCACGCAGAAAAAATCCAATTGATATTTATCTGGTTTGACTCAACTCTCGCCGCAACAAGAACATTGTATCAATGTTAACATTTCAAAGGTTGGATTCTCTGGTTTTGATGATGCTTTACACAATATCTATGTTACCACTTTGGCAGCTTTGATATTCATCGTGAGATGAAGCTTGGTTAAATTCTGCATTAATGTATGAAGTTATGTCCCAACAAAATTCACCTATAGTGATGAATCCACCATCAATTAACCACAATATAGAACCCAGAGACCTGAGCAATTCAGGTTCAAGAGTTAACTCACCCCAGAGGAAGGTTTTGTCAGGAACAAAGTTGCAACGTGTTTTACACACTCCACTTATGACAGGTACGATGAAATTTACCTTTCCCAGAATGTTTCGATGCTTATAAACATGATGAGATAAAGATGAAATAACAAATTTTTAATCATTGTTGGTATGGTTATATTTTTGTGATTCAGAAGACCAAATGTATTATGTTTTATCTTTATGATACTTATTGAACATGTTATGCAGAGCCATCAACAACGTTAGGTTCTAACAAGTTTCCTGAGGTGTTTCGAGTAAAACAAGGAAGCCATGCTGATCATCCTTCAGCCAAAATTTCAGAACTGATGAAATCAACTAGCTTGGATGTAAACTCTCCTATTTTTTTATTTTACCCTTTTTAAAGATTTGCAGAATTCACATTTTTTTCTACATCACTGATTTGTTTTAGCATTTATTGTTGCAGAATGCTCCTACTCAGTCGCTTTTGAGTGTGGTGAATGGTATTTTGGAGGAAAGTGTTGAAAGAAGAAATGGCGAAATACCTCAAGTATAATACACTTAGAGTATTTGGAGTTACATAAATAACAAATGCATTCATGAAAAAGAACAATTCATTTGACTTTTTTCTTCATCAAATATTAATGGAGAGGTTTATGACAAGATATTAGTGCATGCAAATTGTAATAACATTCAAAGTGTATTCTCTAATTGGCTAACAATGATGTTTTACATCTCAGCGTGTGGCTTGCTTATTGAGAAAGGTTGTGCAAGAGATTGAGCGACGTATATCAACTCAAGCAGAACATTTAAAAACTGTATGTTAAAGTTGCATGATTTTCAAAAGCTAGTTACCATTGTTGTTCTCAGTTGTTTTTTTTTCATCCTGCTATGTTCCTTTTTACCTGCAGCAAAACAATATTTTTAAGGCCCGTGAAGAAAAATATCACTCAAGAATCAGAGTCCTTGAAGCTCTTGCATCTGGAACTGAGGAAGAGAAAGAGGTATATACTGAATTATTACAAAGTACATATATTGATACCAAATACAAGCTTTTCTACTTATCATAGGAACCTTTTTCTGACAGATTGTTAACATAAACCAGGTTCAACATTTAAAGGTAATGTTTCTTACTTACTAGTAACATATGTATGCACTTAGACATAGAATTAATATGATAGAATCCTACTAAATTTTTGAGTGTTTTGTAGCTAGAGAAAAAAAATGAATCATTTTCTTTTTGTTTCTGATATATGCTCTTTGGCCTCTTCATGTAGAGTGAGAGGGTTGAAAAAGAAGAAAAGAAGGTAGATGAATTAAAACAAACTAGGATGACTAAGATGCAAGAAGAAAAGGAAAATGATGTGAACCTAATTAAGAACACTAAAAGGGAAGAAAAGAGGGAATGCGACAACAAAGAGGTTATTAGATATATTAAAGAATTGAAGGATAAAACTAAGGAAATTTCAACATTGAAACAAAAGCTAGAAACGATGAAAAAAACATACGAGGTACAATGTTCAGAGATGGAACAAAAAACTAAGGAGGGAAATGGAGCAGATGGCAAAGAGAATAATAGATATATTAACGAGTTAGAGGACAAAACTATGGAAATTTCAACATTAAAGCAGAAACTAGAAACAATGAAAAAAATGTGTGAAGAACAACGCTTACAATTAGAAGCAAAAGCGGAGGAGGGAAAGATGACACATGACAGAGATGTAATTAAAGTGCTAGAGGAAAAAAACATGGAAATTTCAACGTTGAAGCAAAAACTAGAAAAACTAGAAACGATGGCAATAACATATGAAGTACAGTGTTCACAGTTGAAAGCAAAAGTTGAGGAGAAGAACATGACAGATGGACCAGATTCTATCAGATATATTAAAGAATTAGAGGACAAAAACATGGAAATTTCAACGTTGAAGCAAAAACTAGAAAAACTAGAAACGATGTCAAAAACATATGAAGTACAGTGTTCACAGTTGAAAGCAAAAGTTGAGGAGAAGAACATGACAGAGGGAACAGATCCTATCAGATATATTAAAGAATTAGAGGACAAAAATATGGAAATTTCAACACTAAAGAAAAAACTAGAGACAATGAAAAAAGAATATGAAGTACAATGCTCACAGTTGGAAGCAAAAGTTGAGGAGGAAAAGAGGGAAGAGGGCAAAGAGGTTAGTAGATATATTAAAGAACTAGAGGACAAAGAAATGGAAATTTCAGCAATGAGGCAAAGACTAGAAACAGTGACAAAAACATACGAAGTACAATGCTCACAACTGAAAGAAAAAGCTGAGGAGGAAAAGATGGCAAATGGAAATGAGGCTATTAGTTATATCAAACAGTTGGAGGACAAAAACAAGGAAATTTCTGCATATAAGCAAGAATTGGAAACAATGAAAAAAACATATGAAGTTCAATGCTCACAGTTGAAAGCAAAAACCGAAGAGGAAAAAATAGCAAGTGGGAATGAGACCATTAGATATATCAAAGAGCTAGAGGAAAAAAATATGGAAATTTTAGCATTTAAACAAGAACTAGAAACAATGAAAAAAACACATGAAGTTGAATGCTCACAATTGAAAGCAAACGCTGAAGAGGAAAAAATAACGAATGGGAGAGAAATTATTAAATATACCAAAGATCTAGAGGACAAAAACATGGAAATTTTAGCATTTAAGAAAGAACTAGAAACAACGAAAGAAACATATGAAGAACAATGCTCAGAATTGAAAGCAAAAGCTCAAGATGAAAAAATGGCGAATGAGAAAGAAATTATGAAATATATGAAAGAGGTAGAGGACAAAAGTATGGAAATTTCATCATTTAAGCAAGAACTAGAAACAACGAAAAAATCACATGAAGTACAATGCTCACAATGGGAAGCAAAAGTGGAGGCTGGTAAAGAAGAGCTGAAACAGAAATCACAAGAATACGAAAACTTGATGGAAAAACTAAGAAATAAGATTAAAGAGAATGAAACCATTTACGAGTCAAAATATCAGAAGTGGGTGCAGAAAGAGAACCAAATACGAAAAGATGTGAATTTTCAGTTCAGTTCCATCAAGGTAACTAAACTTATATTCAACGAAATGTCAATCTTATTACAATGATGTCAACTATTACAATACTCTATCGAACTTGCTATTCAGACATTGAAATTATCATGGGAATCTATTAAGCAAGATGCTTTGAAAGAGCAAAAGATTTACTCTGAGGAATGTAAAAAAATAGGTATGTTCTATTACACTTTATGCTCAACCTCCACATTTTCTTGTTTTTTTTTTACCAGTTAATAATTGTACTGCAACATGTCTAGGTTTAAATCTGAAACCACTGGTAGATGCAGCAGAGAATTATCAAATAGTTCTTGCAGAAAATCGAAAACTGTTCAATGAAGTTCAAGAATTAAAAGGTAGCATTGTTTATGTTTGTGCAACAGTTAACTGGTGGAGGCACATGTTGTGAATTTACATGGGACTTTTGTCTGATATAGGAAATATAAGAGTATATTGTCGACTTAGACCATTTCTTCCTGGTCAAAAGGAAAAACAAACTATTGTGGAACACATTGGTGAAACAGAGTTGGTTGTGGCAAATCCTTCCAAACAAGGAAAGGAAGGCCTTAGATCATTTAAGTTCAACAAGGTCTTTGGTCCAACCTCAACTCAAGGTTTTATTTCTCTATAATCTCCATTTTATCATAAGGTTTTGAATGAATGAACTTTTACATCATCATAATAACATCTATCTATGCATGTTGACTCCATTGAATGATGTAGCTGGGGTGTATGGTGACATACAAGCCTTCATACGATCAGTATTGGATGGCTACAACGTATGTATATTTGCTTATGGTCAGACTGGTTCAGGGAAAACTTACACAATGGTATGCAACTTTTGTTTGTTTATTGTTACTTGGGTTAACTACAGAAAGTGTCTCTACACTTAAAAAAAATGCATGAATGCAGTCATTTTAATTCAACGACGTTAATTGTTTTTTTATATGACAAACGACAAATCATGTTAGATGTAGTCTACAAGTTGTCCTCCTGTAAACGTCTAAGAAGGTTAGCATGATTTGCCGTCTGTCACAACAAAAAACAGGTAACAATTTCTTAAGTATGGGAATCATAGTTTGAGAAAAGGATGAAAACTAAATATCACGTTATAACTTAGGCACCAAAAACTTAGGTAACCCTTGTTTGTTTCTCTTATTCATCATGCTAATTAAAGTTAACTCCTCGTTCTATATATGTTGCCATTGTTTTTCAGAGTGGTCCAAATAATCCAACACCAGAGAGTGTTGGTGTTAACTATCGAGCTCTTAATGATCTCTTCAGCATATCCACAAGTAGAAAAAGCTCCATAGAGTATGAGATTGGGGTTCAAGTAATTGAGATATACAATGAACAAGTGCGAGACTTATTAACAACTGATGCTACAAAGAAATATCCTTTTCCTGTTATTATGGAAACACCATTCTTTGCATGAACTTCTTTTTGCTTTCTCATACTTTCTTAGAGAAAAAACATAGCATGTGATGTCTCTGAACGATGGTTTCCTTGATTTACACACACTTGGGATATTGAATCATGCTCAACCAAATGGATTGGCAGTGCCTGATGCTACCATGCAACCTGTGAAAACAACTGAGGATGTCATAAAGCTAATGGACATTGGTCTGAAAAATAGAGCTAAGGGTTCGACAGCTATGAATGAAAGAAGTAGTCGTTCTCACAGGTTTGTGTTTTCACTCTCTTAACAATTTAACAATGTAATAGGTTTGTGCTATAATGTTTCATTAAATGTGTGTGCACAGTGTGGTCTCAATCCATGTTCGTGGGATGGATAAAAAGTCTGGTTCCACTCTTTTTGGTAATCTTCATTTGGTAGATTTAGCAGGAAGTGAAAGAGTTGATCGCTCTGAAGTGGTTGGTGATAGACTCAAGGAAGCACAACACATTAACAAATCACTTTCTGCTCTTGGAGATGTCATTTTTGCACTTTCTCAGAAGAGTGCTCATGTGCCATATAGAAATAGCAAGCTTACTCAACTTCTGCAAACATCTCTTGGTAAAATCATCATTTCTTGTTGCCAATATGTCTTGTCTCACTACCATCCACAAAGATCGAAATTTAAGTATGCGCGGACAAGATATACTGAACCGATAAAAACTCTTTTAAATCAAAAAGTAGTCTGTGTGAACTGAACAAAAATTAATTCAAATAAACTAAACCGAACTATTTTTTTTTTACCAAACTACATTGCACTAAATTACAAAGGTCAAATTCGGTCGACTCGACCGAATTGGGCCGATTTTTTTCTTGGATCGACCAGGTCAAATTCGAACTTGATCATGACTATCTTGGTCAAATTTGGACTGTCTTGATCAAATTCAGTCAAATGCTGACCAGGCTCAGCTAAATTCGGTCAAATATTGATTGGGACCGACTCGATCAAATTTGAAAAAATCTCAGTCGGAACTGACTTGACCAAATTCGGTTGGAGCAGAATTTAAGGTTTTTGGGTTGTTTTCTGTATCAAATTTTTTGAAGAGATAACATTCTATTTTTCTTTACACAGGTGGTCAAGCAAAAACACTCATGTTGGTCCAAATTAATTCTGATGTAAAGTCATTTTCTGAATCTTTGAGTACTTTAAAGTTTGCCGAGAGGGTTTCTGGAATTGAGTTAGGAGCTGCTAAGAGTAGTAAAGAAGGAAGAGATGTTAGAGAATTAATGGAACAGGTGCTTAAATTTATTAATATGGTTATCTTACTTTCACTTTCAATCATTTTATGAACACATCAAATGCATTATTTAAGAAGATATGGCATCAATCTTTTCATATAGTCTCTTATAAGAAACTAGATATAATATAACTCTAGCATGGACAATGATCTAAATTTGTATTCAACTAGTTCAAATTTTTACTTGAATTTTCAGGTGGCTTCTTTGAAGGACACTATTTTGGTTAAGGATGAGGAGATTGAGAAGTTACAATTACTTAAGGATCTAAAAAATGTGTATCCTGGTGCTAATTCTGAGAACGTTGAAACTGCCTAATCAGTTATGAACTTTTCTCAATCAAAGAGTTTTTGTTTAGAAAGAGAAACCCAAAACCATAAAAATGTAGAAAAGATAATAACTTTGAAGGTGAGGTTATGATTATTGATTTGCCCATGATTTAGGGTTTTTTCATAATAGAGCATACAATTATCTAATATAGTAACAATTAGCTTTATATTTGCTTATATGAGTACATGAGAAATCAAACCCATCATAGATAATTTATATTTGAAGTTCAACACGTAAATATTATATATATTTAATCCTAATGTTAATAGTACTTTTACCATATTTTTTAAATATCCTAATTTTGAATCTTGTAGAGAGGAAAAAGTGTAGATTTAAGGACTACAAAGTTTGATTTTTATTTTTTTAAATGCTACTTTTTTTTCTTTACTTTAAAAGGTTGAGAATTAAAATCAAAATTTAAAATTTCAACTAGGACTATTAATTATTAAGCTTTCATTTGCTACATGCTAATAATTCTACCCTTCCCAATACGATGGTTATAGAATAAGATTCTATCACATTTGTAACTAAAACTCACCATGTTTAGAAATTGTTTTATAAACTATTCTAAAATGAATAGAAAAAACGTTTTTCTTGTTAAAATGAGTTTATATTTAAATTATTTTTTATAAAGTGACTCACTTAATTTTTATGAATTTTTATTTTTAAACTTGTGTATATATTAGATTATAATAAAACTCAAATATTTTTTTTTTCTATTTTAAAAATATTTATGGAAAAAATTCTTTAATAATAGTTATTGTAGGTGTCTATTAGTTCTTTGCTTGTTAGAAACTTCTGCCAATAAAGATTTCAACTTATTCCACAATTTTTTTATTTTTTTCATTTCAGGTATTTAAAGCAACTTCAGAACTGAACACACCATATCTTCAAAACTGTAGCAGCAAAGTAGGAGGCAATGTACATATCTTCAAAATTTGTAATTTGTGAAAAATAAAAGTTACTTTTTAAAAAAATACATGTAATTAAACAAGTTATTTTTATTTTAGCTCTATATTTATTCGATCTAATAATTTCTCAACTAATAAAACAAATGTCAAAACATATGAGTAAAATGCTACTTTAAGCTACTTTAAATAAACTTTTTTTAAATGAAGCCAAGAAGAAAATAAAAAAATTAATGAAATAAAATAGCTGACTTGCTATGATATAAGTTAAGTTTACCTTTATCTCTTCATCTATAAACTTAAAAAAGTCCGAATTTTCTGTCAAAAAAGTGTTAAATAATAATTATATTTTGTATTGCCAACCCAAGTTTATATACATCTGAATTTTTCTCTCATTTACCCTAGTTTAAAAGAAAACATTTTAAGTTTTTCTAAATAATTAGAATAACTATGTAATTTAGAGAACTAATGGTAATTTCTTGTATGACTACAAAGTTAAATATCTTAAATTAATTAACTAAAAATATATTTAACCTAATTAAAATATTACGTCTAAATAACGTACACTTCAAATACAAATCACCGTATATTAATCACCAAATTAACATAAAACTAACGAAAGTAAAAGGTGCGAATAAAAGCTATATTTAATGTCAAGTGAAGATGTATTTACCTTCTTCAAAAAAAAGATATCATATAGTTATAAAATTATATTAATATAATAAAATTTTCCTACACATAATTTTTCCTCTTTAATGTAACTTTTATTTATTTAGTTTCTTTTTCCCTAATTTTAAATTTAAAGTATTTTTAAAGAACTTTTCCATAAATTCGTAAATTTTTTAAAGATGACTCTTTTTTTCATAAATTATTGGCTATAGTCTCATTTTCTTCGACGATTGATGTGTCAATCTTTTGACAAACGAATTCATAATACTTCTTTCTAACATGACAAAGTCAAGAGAAATAATACTAATTGTTACATCGTTCTGATTCACATATTTTAGAGGAGTTGCTTTTATCCACTCAGTAAAATAATCTACATGATTATATATTTATGTCTCTGAGAAAATGTGAGTATATTTGCTGGATCAAACCTATTGTACACCCTCTAAAAGGCCAACACTTAATTATTGAAGGTAATTTACTTATTGGAATGATTTGTATTAACCCAAAATTTTGACAAACGCCACAAGATTATTGATTTGTATTACCATTTCATTTTTAATCTATTTTTTAACGAACTCAACAACTCATATTAAAAGGTAAATTTTTAATTTAATTTTATAAAATTAATTGGTAAAATAAGATTTCGACTCACTTATTTCCTGCAAATCAACTTTATCTTTAATTTAGGACTTCAAAATATTTGTGCATAAATTAATATATAAATCTTTTTTTTCAATTCATCGATTATGATATCTTCCATCAATATACATAGTTAGTAGTATATAATTAGAAAATATTTTTTTATGCAATTAAATACTTGTTTTTCCTTATTTTAGAGAAAAAGTAAAAGATAACAATTGATAGACAAAGACACTGAAAACTCCACAAAAATGCTACAAAGGGTCATATACTGTTTTAAAATATTCTCGTAGTTATTTAAAAATAATGCATAGAATATTTGAACAAAAATAATAAAAATATAAAGGTCACTTAGTATTATTGGTAGCCCACAATGTTCACGAATCCGTGTCTCTATATAATTGATACGATAGATTCAAAATTTAAGAAAATATTTGTAAATTTTTTTTGAGTAATTTAATCGATATGATAGATAAAAAATATTTTTTTAATTAATATTTTTTATTTTATTATTATTTTATTTTTGTGTTTAAAATTAATTTAGAATAACGATAATAAATTATTTATACATACTATTTATGTTTAGTTATAGCTTCATTTCCATTACAATCCAGAAACTCGACTAAAAAATAACTACGAACTATTATCTAGAATTATCACTTTAAAACACTCTATATTAAAGATTGTGGTGTTTACTTTTGCTCTCAATAGTAACTTCACTCTCATGCACACTTCACACTTCAATATATCTATCAAATATTGATTTAAATGTTTTTAAGAATACATTATGATGATTTAAAGATTGTTAGGTTTAAGCTATGTTTGATGTTCATGATCAATGTAGGTTTATCTGTCTTACTAAACTCAATTTGGTAATTCCTGTTCTGCACTTTTGCATTCTTATATTTTGTTTCAAAATGAAGTGCATTGAGTATGTTTTGGCAAATTATTATCAGCATTAAAAAAAGGGAAATAGTCATAATTTTTTAAGAAAAGGACACAACTATCAGAAGATGCCAAAAGAAATAATGAAGAAAAATAATTGAACACAAAGAATATAATTAATGCTTATTATCAGTTTCTTAATCATTTCCTCTAGTATTTTTTTCACACACACACATTTATAAATTGACCTAGAATTCAACAGTGCATAATATTAATGTGTTTTCTGGACATATTTTTAATTTTTGTTTTTTCTATCAATTTGTAACCTTTTTTTAGAAAGTGATTTATTATTTTTCCCATTTCCACTTTTGTAACCTAGAATTCAACAGTGCACAATATTAATGTGTTTTTTGGACATATTTTTAATTTTTGTTTTCTATCAATTTGTAAACTTTTTTTACAAAATGATTTATTCTTTTTCCCATTTCCACTTTTGTAACATCTCTTCAAAAGTAAGGCCTTGAGACAAGGTAGAAAATAAATACTCATATTTAGAAATTGATCTATCATTTTATTTAAGGAATTTTGACCTATCATTATTACTTAAGAACTCAATAATATTGAAATGGTAATGTTTTGTTTTTAAATGCTTTTAATACTTTATTCTATCAGTTTATGTTTTGTAAGTAACTTATTTTAAAAGTGATATATTATTTTTCCCATTTCCTCTATATAAACTTAATTAGTTTTAAAAAGTAATAAGTTTTTTTTTTTTCAATTTCTTCTATAAAAACTTTTCTTCAAACACAAAACACAAAGGCATTGATGCAAGGTAGAAGAAAAATACACATATTTAGTAATTGACCTATCATTTTTTAAGGAAAGATGACCTATCATTTCTTAATTAAGAATTCAACTACATAGAAACGGTAATGAATTGCTTTTAACATATTTTAAATGTAATTTTTGTTATTAATTTCTTTTAAAAGGTGAACTTGTTTTAGAAAGCGATTTATTTTCTTCAAAAATAACAAAACTAACCATACCATAAAAAGACGTAAGCCTAATTACTCATCATCTGCTTCCAATAGATAAATTTAACCTTTTGGATTTTACACTTAAAAATATCAATTTTAGTATATACGCATACTATTTCAAATTTTTTAGTATCTACAAATTTAGAGAATAGAAATTAAGAGACTAGAATGGTATAGTATGGCATCTAAAATAAATTATTTTACATAGAGATATTAAAAAATAAATTTATGCAACGTGAAGAATTAAAGGATAAGAATCTGAACTATTTTAAACTTCTTGATATAGGTTTAATTTAATCTCTACAAATAAAAAATGTTTAATCAGTCGATACCGATGTATCAATTTGGTACTCATTTTTATAAATGTGTCAATATAGTCTCAACTTTTGAAAAGTGTCTTAATCAGGTTCCTTCTAAACAAAAATTACTAAAATCATTAATTTAATTCATCATTTTTACCACTAAATTTTGATATAAATATCAATACCTAATTTTGTTAAAAATGACCTAATTGAGGTATATTTTTAAAAGTTAAGACTCAATTGACATTTTTTTAAAAATTGACAAATCTCAATGAAAATGTGTAATCCGACTAATTAAACCAGTAAAAAACAGTAATCAGAAAAAAAAAAAAACAGTTTTGTGATAGATTTTACATATTTTAATTAACAATAATCACGTAACTCGTGTGATATTGTCTCAATCTAATCTTACACACACATTTTGTATCTTTCTAAGAAGATGATAACGACACGATGTTACCAAAAAGAAAGAAGATTATTCAACTCCAATAGTTAATTACAACGCAAAATTTTGCTCTGGTCTTGGTCCTTTTCCCTCAGAAATTTCTTAGAAGCAATTAAGACAGTAGCAGCACCACCAAAAAACGCGCTTTCTCAACTTGCTTTTACAAACCCTTATTTATATACTAATAAATAAATGAATGCATATGCATCATATCACAACCATCATCACCCACCAAACAAACCCTAATGCATGCCACTTCCTTCTTAACCACTTTCCACCCATCACAATAAAGTAACAAGCACACGTTTCTGCATTTGTGCTTGTCACATTACATACCCCACCTCTTTTTTTTTCCTCTATATGCTTCAAAATCACTTTTTTTGGCCATTTATCCAACCAAACAGAACTCACTTATTTCTCCCACTCACACCCTTTCACACCATTGCACAGACACCTCTTCACATCACCAAATAGTTATCCAAATTCTTGCATTCTCCAAAATTCAAAAAAATAAAAAAACAATAAAGAAAAGTCTATCTTAGTATCTATCAAATGAATTTGCAGACAATGATTAAAATATTAGAAGACAAGAGCCTCCAAAGCTGACCATAGACCATATCATGGTCTATGAAGCTTCCTATGATTCTCTTACAATATCAAGTCATGATTATGATTATTATTATTATTTGTTTTTGATGTTAAAGGAATGGAATGAATAAAATATGAACAATATTTCTTTCATATATAGTGAAATAGGTGACACCTGCAAATAGGGCACCCACAAAAAATATATTTTACAAAGATTCCAAAGATAAGTCCTCAATTTCTCCTCCACAATACAATTACAAAAGGAGGAGCTGAGTTTCAAATGACATGAAAGTTACAAACTCTGGATCCATGAAACTCACAACAAAGTTTCACTCCATCATCATCACATAGACCTAACAAGAGAGAAGAAGAAGACTTTTTTGCTTGCCTTTTTCTTTTCCTTGATGTGTTGGTGTTGTTGTTGTAGTTGTTCCCTTTTCTTTTTTATTCTTCAAAAAGGATAGAAAAACTAGGAAGAAGAGAAAATTTCCACCATCTCTCTCTCTCAATTATACATGACGACACCTTAAAATTAACTCATCAACAACTTCCATAAGAAGACCAGTATATACATATAATACAAATAAGATTTAAAATTAAGATTAGTAGCTCCTTAGTTCCAAAAATCTCCTCTGCTCTTAGAACTTTGGTGATTCCTTTTTCTCTCTGTTTAAAATTGAATTAAGCAACAGCAGAAATGCTGCAGTTGCGCCTATCCCTGCTGAGGCAATCAAAACCTTCGATCCTCACTGTTGCTGGTGTGTGACCAAACTTCATCCTCACACAACCTCTTGCTGAGGAAGATGGTGAAGCTGGTGCCAAGCTGAATGCACCAAAATTCTCAATACCATTACCAAATTGTTCATCCTGAATCACAGGGTTTGAGGCTCTGCTAGGTGGAGATCCACAGTAAAATGGGGGTGATGAGGCTAATTGCCCTCCAGATCTCTGCAAAACACACCAAATTTAAACCAATCTTTCGTTAGATTTCACACTTCTTTCTGTCAACAACACCCAAACCACATGATGGAGATGTTATCAAACACAAAGAAACTTTCTTTTCAAGATTGACATAGAAAAACAATATACCTTAGGGAGAATGATGTCCATAAGCTCAGCCCCAACTCCTGAATCTTCAATTTCCGATTGGTAGCTGTTGATTTTTAACAACAATTATAAAGTCAGAAATTTTACAACAAAATTAACAAATTACATAAGAAAAAGAAGAAAACAGAAGGGTGAATACTTGATGAAGGGTGGCCTGAAGGCTCTGATGTGGCTATCAAAGGTTGAGTGGTTCATGAGGCCCAATCTTCGAGGTTTAGGGCACACCACTGATTCCATCCTCATCTCCTCGCAGGTTGTCAAGGTCTTCTTCTGCTGATAACCACACTGATTCATCTTTTTCTCTTTTTCTTTTCCCTTAACAACTTAACCGAGGATCTTGACAAGGAACACCTGCAACATCAAACACAAACACAAACACAAACAAATCAATTGTTTTTCCCCAGGTTGCTCTCAAATCTTAAAAAAAATAAACCAAATCTAAAAAATCCGTCCACCAACACACACACAAAGAAACCCCTTTCTTCCATTTTTTTTCTTTCTTTTCTCCCCAAACCTCCTAGAACACAACAAAATCGCAGAATTTGATCCAAATAACAAAATTCTCAAAGACCCTTTTGTTAAAAGCCTTTAAATTCAAGACCTTGAACGCAAAAAAACAAATCCCAGCAACCTTAACTCAGATTTCAAATCTTTGCAAAAAGGCATAAGCTTTCAAAAGCTAGCTTAGTTTTAGAGAGAGAAAAAGAAAAGGAGAAGAGAGAAAGAGAGAGACAGTACCTGAGCAGACTCAGAGGCTCCTCCAAGAGGAAAAGAGGACAGAAAAACTGGGTGAATGTATCAAGGGAACAACCAGAGCGAGAAAGGGAAAAGAGGTTGCTGGGTATTCATAGAAGATGACTGTGGGGGAAAAAAAAGAAGAAAAACACGGGAGAATGATAAAGTGGAACAAGGTGCAGGGGTTATAACATGAGACCGCATTCATAGACCGTGTGATAGATGAATAGTGGGGTTAGACTTTTGATGGGGTGACGTGGCAAGAGATGAGACATGTGATGGAAATGGCAAGGGACAGGGAGTGTGTGTTTTTTCCTTTTTGACCTTCCTATATTCATGAACCTCTGTGTTGTGTTGTGTTCTCTGTCCTCTACTTGTACGGTGCATAAGGAACACCGCAAAATATAGAGATACCAATCACAACAAGATGCTCTTTCCTAATATCAGTATACTTTTTTTTTTTCTTAGTTTCTTTTTTTATATTTTCACTCTGCTTTTCGTAGATTAGACCTACGTCTAACTTAATATCAAATCAAAATTTAATTTTACATAAAAATAATAATGATACTAAACATTTTTAATGTGAGGTTGAGAAATAAAAGGAAGGAATAATGAAAATCTCATTACCATAAATCGAACGAAAATTTATTCATTAAATATAAAGTGTTACGTACAAGGTATTTTAATCTATTTTAAATTCGGATTTACTACCCATGCTAAATTACTCTATTTTCTATTTCTTACCCTTTTTCTTATTACAGGAAATAACAATCGATAATTTCCTTTTTCTTATTATAACAAATATAATTGGAAATAATTAATAATTATTTTCCTTTATAAGCATTTAAAACGAGAAAGAACTATATAGGGTGCGGTTTGAGTTGTCTGTATCTTTTGTTGATGACAATTTTGGAAACATCATCATAACGTATAAAGGAAATTATTTATGCTTATCAAATCTCTTTAGTGACATTTCCTTTTAATTAAAACATGCTAAATTGATTATATGCATTATTAATCTATGTAAAAGGCATCTAATGTATTATAAATTCTAATTAATTTACCTTCTAATACATTCTATACTTCATTCATGTTAAGTATAATTGTCATTTTTCATAAGAATTCAAGATTTAGTATATTTTTCCCTTTCATAAATTCCTGAGGGGATTATAGAAGTATAAACTAAAGAAAGATGTAATTGTATATCTATAAAAAGTAGTAGCTGAAAAGGAAATATAATTACAATCTATTTATTTAATCAATTAATTCCTCACTATTTTTCACATGCAATCACGTGTAAAAGAATTAAGAATTATATACAATGTCTCTAAATAATTCTTTTAACGGATAGAAAAGATATTAGTAGACAATATATATATAAGGAATTTTATAATGAGAGTTGATAAATAAAATTTAATCTATTTACTATATTGTCTTGTTCAACGGTAAAATTATGAAGATAAAAGTAAGTTATAGTATCCAAATGATGCAAATTTTATTTATAAGCTGGTATTGTGATATTAATTGAGTTAGACTTTTTATTAGAGTTTATCCTAACAAAGATAGTTTTTTGTTATATTTGTTGTTCCATTTGGATCCTTTATAATCACACGCTAGAAATGTATATGGTTCCACAATAATGATATTAAAGTAATGTATTAGAGTTTATCTCAACAAGAATAATTCTTTGTTATATTTGTTGTTCCATTTGAATCCTCTATAGTCACATGCCGGAAATGAATATGGTTTCACAATAAAATTGAGCTAGGTATACATATATGTACATATTTTATTTTTTTAAATTATACTTATATTAATTGTTAATTATTTTTATGTATTTATTTTTTTCAATAAATAGTTAGAATAAAGTTGCTAATGGGGAAAATAAATAGAAGAATTATATTTATAGTTTGATTTTTGTTAATTTATATGATATTTAAACTAATGAAATGAAAATTATTTTAACAAAAATAAATATATTTAAATTAATTTTATTTGTATTATATAAGATAAATTTTCTATTTAAATTTGTATTTTACAGAGTAATTTTCAAATTCTTTTAAAAATTTGTGAAAGAAAATTGAAATATAATGATTATGTGTAAAAAAACAAGAAAATGAAATTTATTTATTTGTAAACTGTTTTTAAATATCTTAGGTAAATTTTCAAAAAATAAAAATAAATTGTAAAGTATTTTAGCTTATAAAAAAATTAACTTGATTTTTTTCTGTCAAAAAACACTTAAATCTTAGAAAGAAAATCTCTCAAAGCCATCTATACAATTTATTTATGGTATGTTTCAAAAGACAACAACATTGATTAAGCACATTCAATTCTGTACATAATCACATCAGATGTATAAGACCACTTAACCTAAAAACATGCTTCGTGTGTCCTTTATCGTAAAATGCTAAAATTATATTTTAACTTTTCTATTAAAAACATAAACAAAATACTATGGCTAAGTTGAAATTGTGCTATCTAAAGTGACGAGCAAGAAGTTTCAGAAAACAAAATATGAGTTTAAGGAAATTCATTTATCTTCTAGCAGTTAAAATGACGTTAAGAAAATTTATATTAACCCAAAAAATCTCCGAAAATTTATATAAATAAAAAACTTTGTGCCAAGAAAAAATCGACACTAACTACAATGAGTTACATTGTAGCGAGTGAATTATATATCTTCGACTGTTTAATTTATAGATAGTAAACAATAAAACGATAAATAATTCATAATTTTTTAAAGTACCTTAGTCCATCTTTTGAGTTAACTATATTATAAATCTTTTAAAATATATTTAAAATGTACTTCTTTTAAAAATAAGTTAATATGATCGTTTCACCGTTCAAAGATTTAATAAAATAAATTATATTTAAAAGTTGGATTTTTTTAATATAATAGTAAATTTTTTTAATATAAATAAGAAGCTTTATAAAGGAGTTTTATTTTTATTTTAATTTTTTTTTTTAGAAATTACTTTTTCAGATTTAATCTGATTTTTATGTATGAGTTTTTTTTCCTGTTCATATATGTTTGAATATAAAAGACTCATGGGATGATTGTCTTGGTGAGCTCCTTCTTTCTATGTGAATAGTTTCTCTGAATTTATGCATTTTTTCTCTTTGGTCAAATATGTTTTGGTTTGTATCTGACTTCATTGATTGCATGTGTGGTTTTAATCTTCTCTATGAGTCTTTGTTGATCGGTGATCATAATAGTATGTTTTGATCGTTCTTGTTGTATTTCTACATGTAAATAAAGCATTATATAAAACTTAAAATGTTTTGTTGTTTAGAGTTGTTTTCAAAGGTTAGTGTTTGATTGAATGAGAGTTAGGCTTGAGCAATTGGTCAAATTGGTACGGATTACAACATGTTTTTCTAACTGATTGAGTTAAGAAAATATTTGAAAGTATCAATTTGAGTAATGATGGGATACTTTTTCCTTGTGTTTATTTTCTTCTTTTGTAATGATCACATTTATTGGTGTGAGTATATGGAGAATGAGGAGTCATTCTTTGTTCCTAGAATCTTAAAGAAAAACTTTAAGTTTCTTTGTTTTGACATAGTTCCATGAAATTTTATATCTAAGTATCTCTAGATTTTATAGTTATACCTTGAAATAATTGTAATAACAATTCTCTAGATAGTTAATTACTTGTTTTGATTATTGATATGTAATGTGTTATTTTAATATTTTTATTCTATTAAAATGAGATGTTTCAGTACTAAATTAGATTAGATTTTTTCAACACAATTTAATATAGATTGAATTCAAATATTCAATTAGGTTAAATTTAAATTGATTTGATTTTTATTTATTACATTCAAATCCAACTTTTCATGATTTTAGCTCTCTCGTGCTAATCCAGCATCTTTTTTCATATTAAAAATTTTCAAAATGATAATTTCCCCTTTACAGGTAATTAAAATATTTATAAATATAACATTTTAAGAAAAGAAAATAATTTCTTGATATAAGAGGAATCAATATATTTGAGTTTTCTTTTGTAATTTTTATTGTTATTATGTCTTTAATAAAGATGTTGAATAATCATGGGAGAAGATAAAAGGTAATAAGAAGCCTAATGATTCATATTCCCATGATGAAAGTAAAGATGCATTTAGTAAGAATTAAAAGCAACATTACTCGACAACAGAGACTACTTAGTAAAAATTTATAAAGAATTTAGATAGTTTTGTGTTGTCATAGGTTGAACATTAAAATTACATTAATGTTGGTCTATTAAAATTCTTTTTAATATATTTTAAAATTAAAAATTAATGTTCATCGATATATTTTGAAAACATGTTAAAAGAATAACAAAAAATAAAAATCCAGTAAACAAATTTAAATTCTTGAACTTCACCCTGATTTTTTATTTTCAGAATTCAAAATGTTATACAATTCGTATCAAATTCAAATCCATTAATTAAATTAAATTTAAAATTCAAAAATATGAATTTTGATTTGTGATAAATCTATTAAAACAGACTTAAAATATTTGAATTCTCATTAATCATATATAATACATAATTCTTGAAATGTATCTAAAATAAAATTATTATTAACTTATTATTGAAAAAAACAAGTCAATGTGAGTTTATAGACGTTATACATGATTTTAATAAATAATCCATTTTAACTAGTGAATTATAAAAAGAGAGTAAAAAGTACGAATCATTGAAGTTAGAGAGTAACTAATATGTCTCATTCCTCTTCAAAATTCCAAACCCTTTCATATAATCTTGATGCTTTAACACTCTTGTTAACATGTTAAGTTCAGAAATTTTAATGACAACCTCTTGAAATTTAAGATACCCTCAATAATTTTTAGCTCAAAATTTCAAGGAAAATAATGTGATATCTAAAGATGATGTGAAGGACTATAAGTGTATTATTATTATTATTATTATTATTATTATTATTATTATTATTATTATTATTATTATTATTATTATTATTATTATTTAATGAAATTGATGGATTGTCCATTGAATTGCTGACAGTTACTGAGTTTGATTATTATTGATAATATTTGCATTATTTACATTAAGTATGTAACCTTTGAGTTGTACCATTTGTGTTGTCTTCTGTACCTATAAATATAAACTTTTCTCCCTTGATAATAATACACAGAAAACTAGTATTTGATGTTTTACTCTTTTTCTTTATTCTTCAATCTGTTATTAACTTTATTTTATATAACATATTATTATTATTATTTTACTCTATACCTAATTTTGAAGTTGTACAGATACAATCCACCCATATGCTAAATCAATATATAATAGTATAAGCAATAATATATATAATGTGTGATGTACCGAAGAAAAGGAACCAAACAACAACCATATGTTAGAAAATAGATATCAATAGTCACTACATGTTATATAATAAGCCATTGAAGTCCAATCAATACAAACTCCAACAATTTATTTCTCTTTATGTGACTGTGTAATATTATACTTTATTTATTTTTCTTTTGTTTTTCTGTTATGGTTATTGAGGAATATGCTGTGAGAATGATTTGTAAAAAACATTATTATTATTGAATTGAAGATGTAATAACGTAACCTTCTGAAAGAGTATGGGTTCAGCAAGTAACGATGAAGCATAAAAAAACAAAATGCAAAACATCGAATATCTTATCTGCAAAACCAAAAGCCACCATGGTCGCATAAATTAAAGGCAAAAGTAGCATTCGTGCTTAGTTTAAAAAGCATGCATCACATATCAACCAATGTTTCATTTAGGTTTCCACAAATAGACAAATTATATCAGTTAAGTAAATCCTTCCAAAAAAATATCTAGATCATCAATCATTAAAGATAGTTTTTACTCCGAAGGATTATATGTTTGATAAATAATTTAACCTTTAAATATAATTATAAGGGTTAAATATTTTTTTAATCCCTCAAGTTTAAGTGAAATTTGAAATTGGTTCCTCTTCGAAACTTTTAACCAATTTAATATTTTATCTTTAGAAATATATGGATTTAGTCGTTTTAACCAGATTTTGTTAAGTTTATCTAACATTTCAAACGTATTTCATAATATTATTTGAATTGTTTATATCGTTTGACTCATTTTCACTTAAATGCTAACTCAAATATTATCATAAAACATGTTTGAAACTTCAAATAAACTTAACAAAATTTGATTAAAAGGACTAAATTCACACATTTCTAAAGATGAATTGACTAAATTAGTCAAAAATTTCGATAAAGGACTAATTCCAAATTTTACTGAAACTTGAATGATCAAAAACATATTTAACCCTAATTATAAATATCATTTTATTTTAAAATATTTTTATTTTTTAAACTTTAATGTAAAATTATAATTCTTTCTCGTTTAATATACCATTTGATATATTCTAATTTGAAATGTCGGTGGTCTATAATACCGTTTAATATGTAAAAAAATCAGACATTATAAAATTAATATATTACTTGTGTAAACTTAGATGATATATGTTCTTTACACTCACAACAATTTTCTTTTTACTATTTTATTGGCATCAATTTAAACACGATGTGCTCACAATTTTTTTTTTTCAGATGCAATATTTTGATATAAAAATAGCAATATTTTTGTTAATAACATGCCTCCAACACCAAGAAATGCATTATTATATCAAAGATATGCATTTCAGATTCTAATTTTTTTTTTCTAATATATTAGATCATTAAACATGTTACTCTTAACAAATAGATCATGTAAGTCAATTATTGAACAACCAAATAAGTGAATAGATAAATATCTAACAGTAAAAGCCTGCTATATCAAATTTTCCTTTTGACCCTATCAAAGTTATAGAGTCATATATTTTCTTATTAAAGAAATATATTAATTAATACTACAAGTTATTTAATGACTACACATAATATATATATATATATATATATATATATATATATATATATATATATAAGTTAGTCAATTTCGACACTTTCTTTAAAGAAAAAAAAAATCAAGATTGACATTAAAATAAAAAATTAACAGAAACACATGATTGATGAAAGAATTGACTTCTGGCATGAAAAAGAATAAAATAATGCAGAAAGAGAGAATTCAAAGATGGTGTGTGAAAATATAAAATGGGAGAAAGCTGTAAATTATCATATAGTTTCATACAAAGATAGTATTTTTGGTGAATTTTTCCTTAAATTTTTTTTCATTATATTGTTTTCAGAAGCTTAGTGATAACATTATTCCTTATATCCTCACTTTTCTGTTCTGTTCTGCCAAATTTTAGTACATTTTGGTATGACAAATAGTGATTAGTTAAATGATCTTAGAACTCTTTTGTCGACAGAAAATCTTGCTTTTTTTTTTTTTTTGAAAGGAGAAAGTAGAGTGAAGAATGAAGAATGGAAAAGTTAGAGTTTGATGGTACAAATGATGTATAACTGCATACACCTAACTTGTGTTAGAAAAGAAATGAGTCCACCATGTTAGGTAGGTGATTCAAGTTCATGTTTCTACCCCAACAACACCTCACATGCTTGCACTTCACACCCTTTCTAATCTTCACATGAATGATCATGACAATGAGGCCAAAATAAAAGAAATAATGGATATACAATAATATTGTTCACAATCAACAAAGAAGAAAACTCACGTATATATAGGGTGAGGAACTTACACAAATTCGAACATTTGGTTATAAATTATACTTCTACTTTCGTTTTCTGTTATTTTGATTTTATCTTTAGTATTTCTTTTGTCTAAATTTGTTGAAAAAAATTATCGGGAATCACTTTATTAACAAAGACATAAAATAAACAGAATGAAATACTTAAACACATAGACAACTCTCTCATGATCTTTGATCCCAAGTACACCCAGATTTTCAGAGCAAGAATTTAACTACAATTCACAACATCCTACTACAAGAGTATAAGAAAAGTCAAACACTAACTCAAAGTATCTTTGACTTGGGATAAAGAGCATCATGAACTTAGAGTCCATTATGTAATCACTAACACATAATTCCTAGGTTATCCTAGGCTATGTGAGACTTTTCAGACAATATATTTTCATCAACATTAATTGTGACATTTGGACTGTTATACTCTAAAATAAAAAGAGTTGCGCCCTGACTATTGGTTATAGCTTTTGACATAGTGTTAAGCGCTCGATTCTACCAAAATTAGATATAATATAAGAAGGTAGTTAAACAAAAAAATAAAACAACTATACTTTCTATGATGAAAAAGAAATGTTGTTCATTATTTTCTATGACTAATACATGATATAGCAGATATATTAAAAAAAATAAACATGTATTATATTAAAATGAGAATCAAGTGACACATTATTTTCATACATTTTTTATACTTCTCTTATTGTTTAAAAAATATTACTGACGGTCGTATATAGATAGTTGTTAATATTAAAGTGTAAGAAGATTGTATTTAGATGTAGAAAAAAAAAGTTATTTATGAAGGATATTATTAATGAGGCATGAAAAGGAATCGAAAGTGTAAAGTGGGGCTTATATATTCCATTTGAAAAGTGGAAATGAAATGACAAATAGCACTTTGAATGTTGGCAATGGCATGTGATTCGCGAATGAGGATGCTAAGAGTGGGGATCGCACCCATTTCTTCTCTTTTCTCTTGCTTTTATTCACATTGCTATAGGGACAACTTCCTTTCTACCTTTTACCTAATCTTACTTTCTAACTTTTATTTTAACTATATTATTTCCACATAATAATTATTCCTTCTTTACTTCATTCTATCAATTATTTTTACATATTTTTTCATTTTATTTCATCCTTTAACAAGTTTATCATTAAATTTTTCACACATTTCTTATACGTTTTACTGTGTAAAATTTCTATCGGATAACTTAAGTATATAAAAAAAGTAATATTAGATCCACTTTGTAAAGTTGTGTTAGACTTAAGTTTTACTATTTTAAAATAGTATCAGAATCATTCAAAGTCTATTTTAATCAAAATTTGTTATTGAACCTCATTGGTTCACAACATTAGTGTCTTTGATGTGAATGCACAATATCTTTAACATAAAAGAGTATATTAAATATATAAGATAAATTATATAGATTAAACCAATTTATAATATATATGTTAGAATAAACCTCATCTTACTAAGTTGATTTAATAAAATTTAATCAAATTTATATTTCACTATTTTAATATAGCATCAATACTATTCAAAGTTTATCGTAGTTAAACTTTGAAATTATTGTGTTATCCTAAGTAAGTCTCACCTTATTAAATCCATTTTAAAGAATAAGTACTTATAATTTTAAAAACAAATATGTACTTATTTTATTAAAAAAAGCACTTTTTAAATAAATAATTAAAGACAAAAAAATTATTATAAGAATTTTAATTAATTGAAAAAACATGTAAAAATTGAAAATTTTAATGATAAAAAAGCCGCAAAAGAAATTGAATAATCAAGGGGTAAAATATACAATCAAGTTTTTAATGTATTTCATTTTTTATCTTTGACATGAAAAAATATTTAAGTTTATCATGATTTTTCTTAATTCTTTTTTATCATAGGCAATATTTCCATAGATTTCTATCCACCTAATATTTGTCCTTTATAATAAAATGTGACACGTTTAAATCTAATCTATCTTATTTAAAATGAAATTTGTTAGTTTTTTTTGTTCTAAATAATTGATGGGCCATCAAATAGCACATTGGAAGGATTTGAAAGATCTAATTAGTTGAATATTAGATTCCGTCCATGAATTAAAATGTTGTTTAAAGTCCATAATTATTTTTAGAAAGAAGCTAGTGGATTTTAGATTGTGTCCAAAAGCACTTTTGGGAGAGTCAAACATGCTTTAATATTCTAATGAATCAATAATTTCGTTGAGTTTCTTTGACTTAGTGTTCGTACTTTTACTTATTCAATCTATAAAGCTAACGGACAAAATTATTCACAAATCATTTTAAAGTTTGATTACAAAACCTAATTTCAGGACTGAAAAGATCATATTATTTCGTTTAGGGTTTGATTTACTATTTTTTTCTATTTCTTTTATTTTGTTTTACCGAACATTATAAAAAAATATTTTTCCAACCAAAAGTACCCTAATCCAAGGAATCTTACCTCAGATATCATTAACATGATATCCTAAATATCTTCCAAAAACCTATTTCTTCATATCATATTATTACATCATACCAAAAGTCTTCCTACTAAGTCTTGAACGAATAAATAGAGTTTCCAATCTTTGAGTGTTTTTTTTTTGTGTCTTAATTTTATATTTTCGGTTGTATTTTTCTAAGTTTTACCATGTATTTTACTTTTGAATTTTCAATTTTTATTGATCTGTTAAATTTCTAATGGGATTATCGCACGTTGAAGAAGTTTAAAAAGAAAATAAAAGCATAATTTTATTGCTGGTTACTATTTTTTTAAAATGGATGTCATATTAACCTCGTTTAGTTTTATACTCTTTTTTTTTAAATACACTTTCTTTAATTGGTTTAAATTAATCAAGTTTTAAATATTGTTGATAAAAGAAATTAAAATATATTGTAATAAATTATATGTAATAAATATGTGCTGTCTATAATAAAAGAAATAACTTTAAAATATACGATAAATCTTGCATATCATTATTTATAAAAAAAAAAATACCGTTTATCATTGGTGATGTGTAATTAGAATAAAAGAATCAACACTATTAGTACAATCTGCAATTTTGATAATTGTAGTTAATCAACACCATTATCATTCAACAATGGAATAAATTTGAAAAAAATTGACAAATAAGGGAGTGACATACCTATAGTTTCGTCTTAAAAAGTTTCAAAAATTTCTTTGTAGAAAACATTTTTAGTTGTGTTTGGCACGTTTTCATCTTCGTCTAGAATAAGTATTTTGAGTCATTTCTTTGTTTTCACTCTAGAAATAACAACATATAACTGTTCATGTGTGAATACTGGATGTGAAAGATAAAGTCCAACTCTAGAAAGAGACTGACCTTGGATTTTGTTGATTATCATTGCAAATCATAATGATATTGGAAGCTGTCTTCTTTGAAATTTAAAAGGCAAACATGGATCATGAATCAGAAGGAACTAAATCCATTATTGGGATAAATATTTTGTCACCAATGTTTTTCCTTGTAATTGCAGTTGCAGAAATGACATTTTTCCTCATATAATTAACTTGCAATCTTGTGCTATTGCAAAGACCTTTTGCTTAATATATATTTCTCATAAGCACAATTGGTACACCTGTTTTCAACTTCAATCGACAATTTAGAATACTTGAACATTTGATGTCATTTAAAAATTCTAATGTAAACCTTTCAGACTGCATTTCTTCTTCTTGATCTGATTGGCAAGATGTATCTGAACTTAAATAAGTAATTTCCTGATCACTTAATAAAGACAATATGAATTCATTAACTTCCTCTACAAAATCATTTGTTGGACAAAATATTGTCCCATCATCAAAATAACCAAGATTCATCATATTTAACACAAGATCACGGTACACAAGTTGAACCAACAATATTAAAGGTGATTTTGTATTTGCAATCAATAATTCTTATGAAATTTCAACAATGCTTTCATCATTTTCATTTTAATTCATCTCTCCATTTTCAATCTTCAAGATTCATTAGCAAATTCTTCTATATCTTCTGCCTACCTATTTTCGATAGTATTTAATCTCATGTTTTTGAGAGCTGTAAAACTTTACAATACTTTCATAGGTTATAATAATGTATTGAAAATTTAATGATTTCATATCATGACCCGTTATTTTTTTTTCTGTTCAGAAACTAATGGGTCAATAAAGTGTATGAAAATAAAATTTTTGTTGATAAAATGCTTGGACAAAATTTAAACAGTTAATTCACAAAATAATATGTAAATAAATATGTTATTTTAACTTTTTATTTCTCATTCCATTTTTTTTCGGTAGGCAAAAATGAGTTCAAAATTGATTACATATGGAAAGTTGTTTCCAAAACAAATACTTAAAAAATAAAAAATAGAGCACAGTTTCAACTTTTTCTTCCATTTTATTTTTATCTTGTTTAACCACATATCTTTCAATTTCATAGTCCGATTTTTTACACCACCCTCCACCAGCTATCAAAGTGACCTTATTTAATTGTATTTTCAAAGCTAAAAATAATTTGAAAAAGTAGAAATTAAACACACTTTTAAAAGCTTTTTTTTAAGGCCGATTTCTTCAGTTGAAGACAATGCCACATTTGTGGGCTGGAAAAAGAGAAATTTTTAAAGTTGAGCCTAAACGGACCGTCCCAACTCTTTGGGTCTTTCTTCTTGCACTTCTAAAATTTCTTCTACACTTCCAAAAATTTCATTAAATTCCAAAAAAATCTTTTGACTATTTAAGTAAAGTCACAATCATCGTACTTCCAAAATTATTTTTGAATCGACTTTTGAAAGTCAAAATATATTATCAGAAGTTACTTTCGAAAATAAAACAATATTATTAAAAATTAACTTTCAGAAATCAAAATATATTACTAGAAATAAAAAATTATCACCGAAAGTCAACTAGATGTACTTTCTGGTTACATTCATTTATAGGTTGACCAAGATGTATTCTTTTTTGTTACATTTGTGTTTTTTTTATCTGTTCCTGCATATCAACAACATGTTCTTTCTGGTTACATTCATCTATAGGCTATTGTTTAGTCCAGTCAAAAAGTGCTAAAAAAACATTCCTGTTATTGAAGAAACACAAAATTGTTTTATCACATGCTCAAATAGTGTATACTTCTTTGATACAGAAAAAGAAACAGTTATATTTCATTAATTTTGCATTGTTTTGGAATCAAATAAAGGGCACTGATTGAACTTTTACTTTTCTGGTTGCAGGCAATTCACACTTAATATATTTAAGATTTTTTTTTTTTGATAAAGATAAAGAGTGATATGACGAGTAAAGAAGAAAGATAAAAGAATAATGTAAGATTGTAAGAGCACTTGATTGAAGGCTGCTCTCTAAAACTGTTTGTTTCATAAACAGTGAAGAGTTGTCAAATATGCAAGTGTGAGTATCTTAATTACATAAGAAATATTTCACAATATTTAGATTTAAGAAAAAACTAACTTAGTCATTAATTAATTAATTAACGCTTAAAAAATGCAATTGAGCAATCTAAATTAGTTACCAAAATAAAAGTTGATAACTAAAATAACCACCAAATAATAATAGTTAAAAATTAATAATTAAAATAGCAAGGAAGAATCAATGTATAGTGATTGCAAATATTTGATCGCTAAAATAAATTTAATATGTTTTCTTTTTGGTGATGTAAAGTAATTAACAATAATAATACGTGTACTATTATACAAAAAGTGAAACACGATATAAATGTTGTACGATTAAGCATTACGAGAAAATATTTTGATTAATATCTAATTTTAATGATAAAAATTAATTAGTTATTATAATAATAAATTTATAAACTAAAAGTTATTGGTAATTAAAATAATTTTAAAAATGATAATTGCTTTATAAATTTGTAATTAATTTTATTATAAATTGATTTCTAAATTGGTTGTTAATATTAGTTACCTAAATTTTGACTATCAAAAAATTATTTTTTAAATTAGTTTCTAATTAAAAGATTGATTTCTAAATTGATTTCTAAACATATTTTTTTATTTTTAAATTAGTCACTATTTGATAATTTTCTTGTAGTAAATATGGTGTGAGGTAAATTAAAAATAAATAAATGTTGCATGAAATAATAAAGTTTTAGATAACTATAATATTACATTTTATAGTTTTTTTTCTACCTTTTATGAGAAATCTGATTGATGATTTTCCAATGAATTTTTCTAATTACTATTAATTTTTTTAACATTCACTAAACTTGAATGAAAGATTTTACTTAAAGATTTTAATCAGAAAGTAAAGTGACATGAAAAAAAAAATTATATGGTATCAAACAACATGAATTTTTATGATTATTATATAATTTTTTTTTGGATACCCTACATGCTACGTACTTTGATGAATGATTCATTGCTTTATTATCACCATTTTTTTTTTCTCTTTAACAGAACTAAGTGGAACACTTTCTGTAATATTATTTTGAAGAAAATGAAAAAAGAATCACTAACCCTACCGTTCCTTAATCTTATGATATACTACTTTTTTTTTCCCCAAGACTACTTTTTATTCTACTCATGCATGTGCTTGAGTCTTGTTCATTCTTCTTTTGATTCAGCTCAAGATAAACCCCAAGTAAAAAGCTAAAGCACACTAAAGCTGTTCATTCTTGTCTCTATCTTCATTCCTTGCTTTGTCTCTGCTCTTTCACTTTCAACATTCATCAAAATGACATAAGCATTCATCTTTACCCTTCCTTTTCTCTCAGTTTCTGGCTCCAAAATCCATGCCACTTTGATTTGTAGGGTCCCTCATTCTCTTTAACCACACATATATTTTTTATTTACAAAACAAAGGGTGTGTTGTGGATATTCCTTTGGTGCAGCCATGCACATTCATGATCCAGTCACCAAGCAATTGCATAAACCTTTTTGTGGGTCAATGTGCAGGGAAAAAAAGTGGTGAGGAATCTCTTTCTAGTTTTCCTTCCACCACTCTTACTTTGCTCATCTTCTCTTCACACCAATGCAACTGCTCCTCACTTAACTCACTCATTCTCAAAACCCTTGACACCACTTTCAGGTCTATCAGTGCCATCAAAATCTCCATCTCTTCTTCTCCCTTCAACTTTCTCTTCCTCAAACATTTTCTTGAACGTCTAAGGTCCTTCACTTTCATCTTCTTCTGCACATAGACACAAAAATTTAGAATATATAAATGTCGTTAAGAAGTGAACTTTAAATCTAATTTAATCTTACTGATTTGTAAAATGTGAAACTTCGGTATAAGATATAAAGATATGCATATGAAGATGATATATATAAATATACAATATGAAATGAATAATGATGTGGAAGGCACTTAAGAAGATGATTAGTTTAGTTAATTAATTGCCTTTTGATTAACTTTCTTGATGAGGCGTAGAAGTGTTGGATCAACCAAGGGTCTTCGGTTTCTCCGAAAGTAAGCTGCGAATATCTGACATGGTTTCTCTTTATCAGCCTTCAGAAAACCCATGAACGTTCTGATCCCATCTTCCATTATCATAAGAAATGAAGCTGATGATATTTTTGACTGAACACCATTTTCTTCTCTCTCATCATCTTCTGATTCTATGTTACACCACACACACAAAAGGAAATCCATAATTAGTTAATCATGCATCACAATGCTATAGATAGTTATCTTGCATATGAACTTTTACTTTATTAATTCCCTACAACTCAAGAACCAGACAAAGATTTACCTCGATATTCTGGTACTAGGAGCAATTTTGGAGCCAAATGTCTCACTCTAGCATAGATCTCTGGTCTTCTACCATGCTCATAGGGCTCGTTCTCTATGTATCTCTGCAACAACACTTGAAATTGTTGTAATCTCTGTGCAACGGTGGCTGGACAACCCACATCAACATCATGGCCTCGTGAAGCTCGTTTGGATTGAAAATTCTTGTAGTTCCAATTGAGAGCTTCCCATGTTGAGCAAATTTGTGCAACATATGCAGCCTCAAGTTCATGATATGGGTTGTGACGTGTATCGTTTGGTTTCTTGTTCATACTTGAAAACTTGAACACAATGCGCTCTGAAATTGACCTCGGAGATACCTTGATAGACCTTAAAGATTCTGAAATTAATCAAGTTGTTAATCACATGCAATTGGTAAAATCAATCCTCCACCACAGTTGCAATCGCTAAACAAAAAATTCATATGACAATGAGAAAAAAGTAAGGTACTAAGATTACTTTCCACCAATATATAACCTTTGTTCACATATATATATAATTCATATTTCTATCAGTAATGATATTTTTGAAGAGTAAACAATGGACAGAAAAATGGGAAAAAATTTACCAATTTCTTGAAGTTTCTGTGCACTAATTCTATCTTGGAATGACATTTCTTCATCATACTTTTGGAAAACTGTGTATGATTCCCACTTGGGGCAACTTCTTCTGGATGAGGAAGAAAAAGGGTCATCAGTTCCAGAATCTCTGCAGTTAATGGAGCTTCTCCACTCAGAGGAACTCTTGGAAGTGGATCCAACAGTGCACGAGTCACCATATATTTCTTCATCATCCTTTTCCTGAACAATGAGCTTCTTGGCCTCCAATTGGGTAGGATCATAGACCAAGAATCTCTCATCTCGTGTGAGTCTTTCCTCTTGCAGCTTCTTGTTTTCAACAAGTCCAATTTCAGCAAGATCTTCTGCACAGAAAAATATAGAATCAGCAAAAGTTTCACTCTGTGTGTGTGATAATGTTGCATGTGAATAATGTAACAAACTTTGGTACGTAATAGATACCATCACAGTTTTTGTCACTGTCTGGTGAGTCACTTTTGTAGAGGTTCAGGGTGGGCCTGGTTTCATCAGGGACAGAATTTGGAACAGAATCAGCATCTTCAGCTGGAAATATTAATTCTTCTACCTCTTCTTCATTCTCCAAGTCTGAGAGCAAAGGTGACTTGTGAAAAGACAGGGTTTCTGTTGAATAGTTTTCTTCTAATAACTCTTCTTCAAGGCTATCACAAGGGCTTGTGAATTCATCAGAAGAAGAATGAGTGCTCCTGAGAGACCGGTTGTTGTGCACAAACAAAAGGGTTTCTCCACCACCAATGATGTCAGCTACAAGGTGATCTGACTCACCAGAATCATGCTCATAAGAGTATCTTTCTTGAATTTCTTCTTCTTCTTCTTCTTCTTCATCGTACTCAGAAGAGACATATTCATAGTGGTGATCTCTGCAACATGGAAAAAGAAAAGGTGTGAGTTAGGTGGTGGAGGGAAGAAAGATGAGGAAGAAGAGGAGCATATATATAAGAAGACCTTTGGAAGATGGTGAAGGTGGCAACGAAGTTCAAGAAGTTGATGAGCAAAAGGGAAGAAGAGAAGAGGAGGAGGAAGAGAAGGTGGAAGGAGGAAGAGACATTGTAGAAGAGTCTAACAAGAGCTTCTTCTTTGGAACATGGCATTTTCTTTGTGCTTCATCCAAAGGACTCCTCCACTAAGCAAAGCAACTCCTAAAAAAAAAGTGAACTTCTTTGCTTTCCTTAACATATTAACATATCTATCACTCTCTGTCAACATAGGTAAAAGAAAAAAAAAAACTACAGAAGTATCTAGTATATCCCCGCATGTGGTTTTTTATGTTCCAATTGTATGATGAAAGCACAGGGGCAAATGTGTCGTGTTGTTCTCAATGTTTAGAACATTGGACAATCATGCATTATTAAAAAAATTTATATTTTTTGTCAATTTTGTTTTGAAATTTTTTCGTAAAAAATATTTATAAATTTTGTTGTGAAAATTATTTTACAAGAAATTGATATCAATTTTTTTGTAAAATATTTTGTATAAAACATTTTTCGTAAAAATAATTGTAGAAAATACTTGCAAATTTTATAATTTTGTAGGAAATGATTATCCACAAAAGAATTACCTACCGATTAAGATTCATAGAAAAAATAGCAGAAAAAAATATTTTTTTTTTTGCAGTCATTTCAACAAATTAGTAAGAAAAATCTATGTAATATGAAAATTTCTAATAGTGACAGTTTATCTCTTACGTATGATTTGTTGGTCTTATGCAGCTGATATATTAGAACTTGGATGGGCTTTTTATATACAATTAAATTATGACAATTTCTTTATACATTTTAGGTGATATCTTTTAAATACTTTTTTATATTTTAAAATTATTTAAAAGATGTTATTTTATATATTAAAATAAAGTAGTCAAAATTTAATTATGAAAATATCATTATTATTTTTTTATATAAGGAAGGACGTTCACATGTACAATGGTAAATTTGAGAATTCCTTAGTGTGCTTTCGCTTGTAAGAAGTGTGGCTTGAATATTTCTCCTTTATAAAAGAAGTAAATTTTGCTAATGATATATGAAAAATGTTAGATGGGCACTCTTCGTTCTTTCTATACCTATACAACATCTAACAAACAAAAAAAAAGTAATAGTTTCCCTTTCTAAATTATTTTATATTTTAAAATAAAAATATTATACCAATGGGTAGGTGTATACTACAGACTCAAGTATATCATCACTTATAATATAAATAAGAAACAAAATAAGTAAATTAGTCTTTTTATTATAAATTGCAAGAGAATTATCTTGACGACATTATATGTTAGAATATTACAATTTATAATTTATTTTTCTATCTCAATTTTATTTTATTTTGGTAGAGTTGCAAAAACAAAATCTAATATTGCTATTTATATGAAATTTGTGTGTTTTTTTTGTTTGTTTTGCACTCAAATGAGAAAAGAGTAACATAAATATAAAGGTATCCAAATTCATATACAAAATGAATTTTCTTGCAAAACTTTTTACTGTCTCCACTCACAGTTATTCACTGCAAACAATTTTGTAATTCTGAATGGAAAAAAAATTATCAATAAAACATATTTTTATTAATGAATTTTACATACATATTTTAGATCCGTCAATAAAATTCGTTAACAAATTATGATTTTTTATTAGTGGTATCTATCATTAATAAATTCGTAATTAAATTCTGTATATAGAATTTGTTGTAATATTATTGATAGAATTAGTCAATAATAGAATGTTTTATTAATTTCTTCGTAAATTTCGTAGATAAAATGAGGGCTAAAATTCTTGTTTTGGCTTTTACCGTTTCATAGTAAAATTTATTAATAAAATGATTGTCATACCTGATAAGAATGATGAGACCTATATTTTTTTATTTTAAATTTAAGAATTAAATTATATCAAAGTTTAAAATTGTAATAAATTTTAATTTTACATTAACATTTAAAGACTAATAATATATAATGACTTGTGCAAGTCTTTTTCTTTTTTGTATTTTTAAACCATTTATTAGGAATTAGTTTGGAACACATTTTCCTTATTAGCAGGAAAAAAAAATTATTATTATTTTTTACTTATTTGTAATTTATCGTTTTAATCATTTTTAGATCATTATATTATATTAAAAAAAATAAAAAAAATAAAAAAAATAAAAAAAATATTAAAATAAGAAATTAAAAGTAGATAAAAAAAATTAAAAACCAGAGGGAATCATTTGGACAACACTTTCCATAAAAAACGCGTAAATCTTGTTTTTAGTGCGTGTATATGCAACACACAAACCCAAGTTTGTAACAGTGCACTTTTATTTTTTCCTATATGAACATGTGCGAAGTCACGTACAGAAACAAATGCAGAAAGAAGAGACCAAAACCAAACCTTACACTAAGGTTGACAGGTATGAACTTCACTCTGTACAAAAGAATGATATGACCCCTTTTTTTTAATGAAAAAAAGATGAGTATATGGCATTTTTTTTAATAAAATTATTGTATATTCGGCACGCTTGCATAAATATATTAAATGCTTTTTCAACAAATTAAAATATGTTAAAGTTTTTGTCTACCACATTAAAATGGATTAAAGGTTTTGTCTCTGTAGTTTTCTGTGGCCAATGGAGACTTTGAGTGTGTTCTGTACCTACCCAAGGAATAAAAGCCTTTTTAAAAAGATGATGTCAATGGCAAGTGCTTTTAGCATTATTTAAGAACCCCCTTAATTCATCTTTGTCTTATTTGTTGGAAGTCCTACGTTGATTAAAGATAAGGTCATTTTATACTATATAAGTGGAGTACAAATCTCACCTTACAAGAGTTTTGTAGGGTTGAGTTAAGCTTAAACTCATCTTTCTAACATGGTATCAAAGTCAAGTTAGAACTTATCCTAACGAGTTTTCTTGATGTATATACTTCAATGTGAAGAGGTGTGTTGGAAGTCTCACATCCACTAAAGAAGTGGAGTGCAAACTTCACCTTACAAATTAGCTTTACGAAATTAAATTAAGGTTAAACTCCGATTTCTAACATTCTTCAACTTAGTTACTAAGATTGTAGATACATGCTGCCCTCAAAATAATTTAATTTTATTAATTATTATTTTGAGATTTTATTGTATTTCATGAGGTTTTGCTGGCTTATTAGTTGTTCACACACACAACTTTTAAATGAAAAAGTTGGACAGAAAGCTAATCCACAATTTATCTGTTTTAAATGTTTATTATATGTATTCAACTGTTTTTTTTTATTATTCTAATTAAAAAAAAGTTTTTCATTAATCGCAATCCAATTCGTTTTGCTAGTAACTAATATTTGGAGTACGTGTATGCAATAAACAAAGCAATCGAACATCTAAAATAAGAATTACAGTGGAGTACCTATGATTGGGGTAGTTCATTGAATCATTGTTAGGTTTTTCTTTTTATTTTTTCAGTCCATTGTGTGATATTAATTTTAGGAGAAAGTGTGTAAACCGAAAGTTCAAATTTTTATAGACATATTCAATCAATTGGAAATTGCCTTTTACACTTCTATATTCAAAAATGACTTTTAACTATTTTAAAATTCACATTTTAAAACAACTATTACCATAGTCATCATCACAGTTCATAATTTATATGTTCATATATTATAACATCTCAAAATAGAGTAATCCATTGCATTATATTTATTCTTGCTTAAAATTCAAATCTTCTATCTTAAACTTGGTATAACATAAGAAATTGAAATATGCTTATAGAATTTTTTTTTCGCTAAAAAAGTATATAGTAAAAATATAGTATTTAAAGTGTTCCAAACCCATACACAAAAGTTATAAAAATATACAAAGAAATAAGCAAACAAACGATGTCATGCGTATCTCTATACAAACAGACACATTATAAAAATTTTCCTATAACAAGAACAAGCCTTCAATTAATTTTACATCATTCCTAATACTCTCACATAAAAGCTTAATAATCAAAATATCATCACAATCCTAAACTAGCATAACTTTTTTTTTTCTTTTTTCATAAAACTACATATTCAAACACATATTTGGACTATTTCCAACAGTCTCCCCTCAATTCAGAGGCCTCCTTTTTTATTATGGTTATGCGGTCAGTCACTCCGAACTATTACCTCTGATACCAGAGATGAGTTATGTTTCATATTTTTCATGAGGTTATAGTCATTGAAATATTACAAATATAAGGTATTTAACATAATTTTTAACCAAAAATCTAAAGATAATGATGTTATCAGTTTTTATTCTTATATAGTGTTTAACTTTGTCTATTATATCCAATATGAGACATTGACTCACAATTGCAATATTTCCAATACCTGAAAAAGAAAAAAATTCAAAGGATACAAAAAAAAACATATTTTTTGGAAAAATTATGCCTTTTACAAAATAGAATTTAAATAATTAATTTTTCTATTTATAATTCTTTTAACCTAATTAATACATTGTATTAAATTACCTATCTTACGTAAATTTATCTTGATTTTTATACTATGTCTATCTCTAACAGTGAACAAACCTAAAATGTGAAAAAAGACAAAGATAGATGAATGAAAATTATAAGATATTTTATTCAACAAAGAATATATATATATATATATATATATATATATATATATATATATATATATATAAGGTTTCATTTCAAATAATACAGTTATGTTCAAAGTAATTCATTATTTTAAACAATAATAGATGTTTGATATGACTACCCACTATCATATAGAGAAAAATAACAATGAAACTTATATTTAGTGGATGCTTACTTTGAAGCTTAAAATTATTTTGATTGGTGAATGTGCATAAATATTCAAACTTTGAACTTTGTAACATTTTTTGATATTATATATATCTGTACTGAAAACAAAAGGCGAATATAATATCACATATATGCATACATGTTTGTGAGCACTTAAACATGGGCCACAATCAAATTGAAATCAAAACATTAATATTATCCTCAATTTGGGAAATAAAATTATCTATAAAATAAAATGAAACACGTTTGACAAATTTTTCAGGTGAAAAAAAAGTACAACTATTAAGCTGATAGAAGGAAGATTTGTTGTAGTTTAATTTGATTTAAACTTCGAAAGAGATAGAGAGAGTGAAAGAGATCTTAGAGAGAGAAAGGGTGAATGTTTGAAAACTTGAATGAAGACAAAAAAAAAAATAGAAGAATGTGACAAATTAGGAGGAAGAAATTAGAACTATGGCTCAATTTTAATTAGGTTTAAAATTTTGAAACATGATGATACTAAAGGACAGATGTATGATTAATTTCAGCTTGAACTACCAGCAAACATGTGCCAAATAGAACAATGCCTAATTTGATGTCTGGCTTTTTGACTTTGTGGTTTATACTTTTAGTTCCAATTGCGAAATTTATTAAATAAAGAGTAATGATATTTTGATTACTAAATTTTGACAATTTTTTCTTATAATATGAGGAGATATCTTTTAAGTGATTTTAGAATATTTACAATGAAAAAATGAAAAACAATTTAGAAGATGTCACCTAAGATCGTAAGAAAATTGTCAAAATTTAGTAGTCAAAAAATCATTTTACTTAAAAAAAAAAATAAAAGTATTATTGTTAGAGAGAGAAGAGTATGGATACATGTGTGTGCTTCTAGAAACCCTAATGTATGCATGATTACGTAGAACACTCCCAAATTTCTTGTTTAGGATTGACATTTTAGGATAGGTTGTATAGTTAAATATTAACACATGAAATCCTGGTCAAAGAGAAAGGGTTACCTTAAGAATATGAACACAGTGTCGCGGGTTGGTCACCGTTTTAACCACTCGGTAATATTAGTCACAACACGGACATAAACATTGGAAAAAAAAGCTTAGGTACATATGAACAGGAATTAAAATGAATATTCTCCTAGGTAATGCCGACATTTTTTCACATATTCTTTTTGCTTGATTTTACATTGTCTCCTTTTAATTACGATTTCTGTCTGTACATACTTCATATAATTACGATTTCTGTTTGTAGATGCTTGATATACACTTAGAAAATTAAAGTACAAATCTAAATTTTATATTGAATAAAAGTAAAAAAGTTGAACATCATATAAATACAAAAATTTATAAATTTATTATCTTAAAGTTTTTGGTTGAAATTAATGTCAATTTCTTATGTAATTGGATTCGATCTCATTAATATTGTATCTTTTCATGAACCTAGTCTCTCGAAAGACTCATATACATTAGCAGTTTTCCTTCACTAAATATATAAATTAAGAAAATTAAATAGCCTTTGGAAAAAATTACCGGTTAATTAAGGTGATATGTTGGAGAAGAAAAAATGATTTATTTTCTGAGAAAAATTTAGTAGTAGAAAATTGTTAAATATTGATAACTTTTGAAGTTTGTAGTAGCTTTTAATTAAAACTTTAAAAATGATTATGATCATATTACATATATTACTTCGATTTATCTCATCTTTCTAATTTATTTTTCTTCTATTTTTCAAACCAAACCACATATATTTCCCATTACTTATTTTTTCTTTTCTTTTCTTACACCATCGAACTAAATACAAGACTTGTAATTTGAATTTCCCTCATGACGGTGTGAGTGAGGACAACACAGAACATACAAAAATTCAATATTAAAAACACAATTAAAGAGAATATGGTTTAGATGAGTCGATGTTCCCATTGGGATTAGCGTGAAAGATTTTTGTGGTGGGTAGAAATGGGTGAAGGTGGTTGGACAGGATCATAGAAAATATATTTTTGTGGAAATTAATATAATCTCAAATATGGTGTAACAGAGACTCAACCCCCTCGTGCACAAACATTATCATATCCACTAGTCTTCCCAAAAATTTCTCAAAAATATAACATCTTTGAAAAGACACATAACACACGACATTGATAGAGTCAAGGTTGCACCTATGTTTAGGTTTGTTCAGTAAATACACCAAAATCTAAGCAACAATTTGGTAAATCTAAGCCCTTGTTGGACTATATTGTCAAAAAAGGAAAATAAATGTTTAAGAAGGATATGTGATACCATGTTTGTGATAGCTGTATATTTAACAAAGATATATGATGAAGAAGAGTGTGTGTGAAATGCTTCTGGTTGAAGGGTGAATATATAATAAAACCATAAAGTTGAAGAGGCCTTTAAAAACTCATCTTCATGGTGTTATTGAGCTTACTTTGAACTTTCTTTAAACCTTTAAACTAAGCTTCTTCAGTTGAAGGGTATCAGAATCTGCTACTGCTGCTGCTGCTGCTGGTTTCATCGATCTGATGGAGGAAAATCTGCCTCCTGGATTCAGGTTTCATCCTACGGACGAAGAACTCATCACATGTTATCTTACAAAGAAGGTTTCTGATTCTAGCTTCACATCCAGAGCTATAGCAGTCGTTGATCTCAACAAATCTGAACCATGGGACCTACCAGGTAATTCTTTTCTCAGCATATGCATGATTTCCTTGTTATCTAACTCTCCTTCAAATATACTAGCTTCTGTATTTTGTTGTATATATATATATGGCTACATGATTATCTATGTTGTTTCTTTTCAATTTAATTAATTAATCTGAGGATTTGGTTTTTCTGCACAAAATCTCTTTGTTTATTTATGATATATTGATGGAAAAATATCTATAAAGAGAAATTTGGAATTAATCAGAAGGAAAAAACAGAATGGATTGATTTCATAATAATTTTTCAGTTTCTTTCACCCCAGAAACTTGAATTTCTAACTGATACATATATACAAAACATTGTATTTCACTCTCTGCAACTGATAAATCTCACAAACTTTTCAGTTTCATCAACCAAATATTAATCAACACAGTCTTTGTTCTTTTACACAGAATAGAATGTTTGATCCATTCTATTTCTGCAGTGTGGCTTACAACTCATGCATACGATGATATAATGTGTAATATCCTTAACAATAATTTTTTTTCAAAAAAATACAAAAAATTGATGTTGTGATGGAACAGGTAAGGCTTCCATGGGGGAAAAGGAGTGGTACTTCTTTAGCTTAAGAGACAGAAAGTATCCAACTGGACTTCGGACAAACCGAGCCACAGAATCAGGTTACTGGAAAACAACAGGAAAAGACAAAGAAATTTTTCGTACTGGTGTTTTGGTCGGAATGAAGAAAACCCTAGTCTTCTATAGGGGTAGAGCTCCAAGGGGAGAGAAAAGTAATTGGGTCATGCACGAATATAGACTCGAAAACAAGCATCACCTGAGACCTTCCAAGGTTAGTAACTTCATGCATGCATCACATTAATTTCACCAACATTTCAACTCAATTAGGTTTTGTGGTTTGAGAAAATCAACTTTGTGTTACGATGTTTCCCTTTGTAGGATGAATGGGTGGTTTGCAGGGTTTTCCAGAAGAGCTTACTGGTGAAGAAACCACAGCAAGCAAACTCATCACAACCAGATTCTCCATGTGACACAGTCTCAATGGTGAATGAATTTGGTGATGTTGAGCTTCCTAATCTAAACAGCATTGCAAATTCTTCAGGGCACAGTTTTATGAATGCTGATCTGAGTAATAACAGTGTTAACACAAACATGAACTTGGCCATGAATTGGGCAGTTGCAAGTGAGGTTCAGGTTCAGGTTCCCTCTCTCACATCTCTGCCATGGCCTTCTGGGTTGCTGAGTCCAAGTATTTCTTCTGTAAATTCTTTGCTTCTCAAGGCATTGCAACTTAGAAATTATCAACAGAGAGAAGCAGCAGCAGTAGCTACAGATCATTTTGCACCATTTATGGGTGAAGGACTTTCCCAAGTTGGAACTGAACTAAGTTCAAATCTGACAGCATCATCTTCTTCAAAAGTTCAAGAGTGTTTGCCACAGCAGCAACTACAACAACAACAGGAGCAACCATTCAATTTGGACTCCATTTGGTGAATCTGTTCAAATCAGGAAACTAACATTGTGTAATTACATCAACCCTCCAACCCCCATAAATAAAACACCACCATTTCCAAACTCAACACAGTCACTGATGTTGTAAAACCTAGCTCTTTTATTGTGATTATTAGCGGCCAAAATAGATTGCTTTTTAAATCACTGTCAAACTCCTTCAGTGTTTTATCACGAAGAGGAACTATTTCAATTATCTTGAAATTTCATGTTTTAGTAATTTTAACATAAAAAATAGAGAAAAATAACCTTGTTCTTATTGTTTAAATAAGGGTTAAATATGTTTTGATCCCTTAACTTTCTCTAGATTTTAGAATTACTCCATTTCGAAACTTTAGACCAATTTAGTCATTTATCTTTCGAAATACGTGGATTTAGTCCTTTTAATGAAATTTTGTTAAGTTTATTTGATATTTCAAACGCGTTTCATAATAGTATTTGACTTAATATTAAAGTAAAAATATGTCAAATAGTATAAACAACTCAAATACAATCCTAAAATACATACGAAACATCAAATAAACCTAACAAAATTTGATTAAAATGACTAAATCCACGTATTTCAAAAGATAAAGGACTAAATTGGTCCAAAGTTTTTAAATAGACTAATTTCAAAATTCACTGAAAATTAAGGGAACAAAAACATATTTAACCCTTTAAAGTTTAAATAATGCATGAAAAGAAAAATGATGTTCTAACAATCATATAATCCATTTCTGTCTTGTAACCTCAGCATGGAGTTATGCATATGAAAATAAAGGATATGGATGAATAGACGTGTATGCAATTTAAAAACTAAAATAAATTTATATATATGTAAGTTAAAATCATTACATATAAATTAAAAAAAAGAAATTTAAAGAAGTTAAGATATAATCCTTATTTATAAATAGTTTTACTTTAATAAAAATTTATATTTTTTTAGAAAAAATTATTTAAAGTTATCTTAATTTAATGTGATGTAAATCAATATAAATCCTAAAGGGATGTTGAAAGAGAGAATAATTAGGTAAGTGAGATTTGGACTTAGAAATGTTTTGTTAATATTGTATACACTGGCAGATCTATCAACCCTTCAAAGTTTTGGACTGCTGGTTACAAGAGAATTAGTTTTAATCTATAATTAAGGAGGTTTAGGAGATGATACAACAAAAACAAAGATTACGACTTAAAAAGAAAAAATAAAAATAGTATAACTCTACTCTTTTTCATTAAATATTTTATAAAGTGTGGACTGCTTGTTATAGATATGAGTGAATTTGAGCGATGCCTTACCGTTTGGTCCAATTTATTAATTTTTTATATTAAATGCCATAAAATCATTAATGGAAACTTAAGACCGCAGCCAAATTATTTGATAAAGTCATGGCCCATAATCGTTAAATGTTTATAAAAATAAGCACAAGATCCTAAAAAAATTGTTTTAATTTTCTAAAAAAAAATGTCCAAGAGAAAAACTTTTACTTTCAAATAAAAAACATATGAAATCAATAAAAAAGAAAAGTTAAATAAATGTATAAGTCACAGTGTTCACAACTATTAAAAAATGACTAAAATAGTTATTAACTAGAAGTATGTGTACAATTGTGAACCAAATTAAAAGTTAAGTCAAATTTAATGAAGAGATATTTTTGTTTGCATAAATAAAGTGTGAAAAAACTCACAAATTAAACGATTAAGAATATGTTAAAATGACTCATTTTTAGAAACACATTGAAAGCTAGACAGATAAGGGCATTTTAAGAATGCCGGTGAGCTGAGTCAAATTGAAGAAAAGAAAAGGGTGTTGAAAAGAAGTTCAATTTTTTTTCTACTTAATTTTTTAATTTTTTTGTGCTGTTTATTATATTTTTAAAATATATGAAGTTAATATTTTAAAAATCGTTATAATATATTTTAAAATATAAGAGCAGAAAAATAATATAAGAAAAAATTGAGTAAAAGATTCAAATTTGTCAGTTGGAAAGAGTACAATAAATAGTAACCTTTGAAAATGGCATGAATGAGAAAAATTGATACATTGTCTTTTCTAAACACTGAATAAGGAAACTACAGTAATTGATTATGGATGGAAGCACATGCATGCTCAGACCAACTCAGAAAGTAGCAGACTTCAGACATCTTCATCTGAATGAAAGGGTCCATTGTCAAAGGATACCGGAAAATATTTGTTTAATTATTGTAATGGTATCCACTCTAATAGAGGTATATCGATCTGATATCCATTTTTAAAAAAGTGTTAATTATATCTCAATTTTTGAAAAAGTCTTTTAATTAGGTCTTTTTCAGACGGAGTTGATTAATGCCGTCAATGACGTGCCACATGTCAGTCTATGGTATGTCGTTAACGACGTTAGTCAACCTCGTCTGAAAAGAACCTAATTGAAGCATTTTTTCACAAGTAGAGATGCAACGTTTATTTTAGAAACAGATATCAGATTGACACACATCTATCAAAGTGGGTACTATACGAGTAATTAAATCGAAAATATTTTAATAATTTAAGTTAGTTATTAATTCTTTGATAATTTACAATTAGGGATGTCAAAAAAATCCGTACCCGCGGGTATCCGCGGATAAAACCCGCAATGGATAGGAAATGGATATTAAAAATGGATACCCGCTGCCCGTGGGTATGGGTATTTTTGATACCCGCATGTTAACGGGGCGGGTACGGATATCATAGTATCCGTACCCGTGGATACCCGTACCCGCTAAACTTTAATTCAGAAAAATTATTATCCCACAAATGAGTCAAAACATTATGAGTCTTCATTATATTAGTAAAAACTTTAATTCAGAATATATATATATATATATATATATATTTATAAAAATAATATGTGTTC